>Ga0209697_10000386_pt1 | contig 72143 bp, 64 predicted proteins | sample AliMusrvi5mmetaG_FD_184115 | JGI IMG/M metagenome (GOLD analysis project Ga0209697, IMG submission 184115) | Freshwater lake bacterial and archeal communities from Alinen Mustajarvi, Finland, to study Microbial Dark Matter (Phase II) - Alinen... | ecosystem: Environmental > Aquatic > Freshwater...
CTCCGACCCCGAAACCCCGCGCGGCCACGAACGCCGGCGGTCCCCGCGTCAAAGCCTCGCCTCTGGCCAAAAAAATCGCGTTGGAGCGCGGCGTCGATCTCGCCGGGGTTACCGGCACCGGCCCCGGAGGGCGCATCGTAGCCGCGGACGTCCCGGAGAAAGGCTCCGCTCCCGCGCGGCCATCCGCTCCCGCCGCGTCCTCGCCCCCGATCGGGGTTCCCTCGTCCGGCGCCGACAAACGGGTGCCGCTCTCGGGGATGCGCCGCACGATCGCGGAGCGGCTTCTGGCCAGCAAGACCCAGATCCCCCATTTCTACCTCTCGCTGGAAATCGACGCGGCCCCGCTCGTCGCGCTGCGCAAGGACATCAACGCCGCCGCAGAGGCGTCCGGTTTGCCGAAAATCACCGTGAACGATTTCGTCCTGCTCGCGGCCGCGCGCGCCGCCGCCCTGCACAAAAAAATCAACTCGGCCTTCGCGGGGGACTCGGTCGTCGAATACGCGGCGGTCAACCTCGCGGTCGCGATCGCGGTCGAAGACGGCCTGGTCGCCCCGGTGATCCGCGACGCGCAGAAACTCACCCTGCGCGAGATCAGCGCAGCCGTGAAAGATCTCGCCGCCCGCGCCCGCGCAAAAAAACTCAAACCCGAGGAATACCAGGGCGGCACGGTCACGGTCTCGAACCTCGGGGCCTCCGGCATCGAAAGCTTCTACGCGATCATCAACCCCCCGCAGGCCGCGATTCTTGCGGTCGGGGCCATCGTGAAAAAACCCGTGGTGAACGCCCAGGACCAGGTCGTCGCCGGGCAGCGGATGGCGCTCGGCCTCAGCGGCGACCACCGGGTCGTCGATGGTGCCGCGGGCGCGGAGTTTCTGGCCTCCCTCAAACAGAGCTTGGAAACACCGGCCACGCTGCTGTTTTAGCCCGAAAACGGCGATTGAGAAATTCTTTCAGAATTCCTCTACAAGAAACGCCGTTTTCGGGTTTAGCCCGGAACGCCTTGCGGACCACGCCCACGCATTCGCCGCTTGAGGCGGAGGCTTGCAGGCGGTATAGCCAGTCGAGCGAATGAGCTTGTTTCACAAAGAATGGCCGTTTCTGGCCGAGGCGTGGAAGTTTGCCTTGGTGCTTACCGGGAGGGAGGCGGCCGCTACCGCCCTGGTTTCCGGGGCTCTCGGCGCGGTTTCAAAACGCGCGGATCTGCACGAGACCGAGCGGGCCAGGCGCGTGCTCTTTTCGATCCTCTGCCGCGAGGGGGCCAAGGCCGCCGCCGCTGCCCCGGAGACGCCGGCTGAGGAGGCGGTCTTTTTTCTGCACCAACTGCCCGAACCCTCCCGCCAGGCCATCACCCTCCTCTATCTGGGCGCATTCTCCGGGGAGGAACTGGCCGGGCTGCTCGGAAAGTCTGCACCGGAACTCGCGCGACATCTCGGTGAGGCCCGCGCCCGCCTGCAGCCGCATTTTCCGCCAAGGCCATGAGCCCGAAATCCGCCCGCCAATTCCTGTCTCTTCAGCCGCCTGCGCCCCCGGACCCGGCTGCGGTCGCCAGGGCCCGCGACGCGTTGGCGAAATCGCCGGTTCTCCTGGCGGAATATGAAGCGCAGGTCGAGTTGGACGAGGCGGCCTGTGCTGTCTTGGCGGGCTTGGAGATCCCACCGCCTGTCATCGTCGCCCTCGACTCGCAGGCGGCCGTGATTTCCGCCGCCCGGAGCGGACGCAACTTGAATCCGCGCGACCCGGCCATGCTGGCGGTCGCCATCGGCTTTCTTCTGCTGGTCGCCGTTCTCGCATGGCACTTCTTCGGGCGCGCCGGTGTCTTCCCGGAAGAGGCCCTGGCCATCGCCACCGAGGGAGCGAAGCTCCGCGCGGAGCAATTCGAAGTCGTCGAGGACAAGGCCGGAGACCTCGGGGACTGGTTTGTCCTCAAAGGGTTTGACCGGTTCCATGTCCCCGCAAAATTCGCGGGCTACCAGGTGGCGGGCGCCCGGATTTTCAAAATCGAAAACCGCCCGGTCGCCGTGCTGGCGGTCCCGGAAAACCACATGTTTTTCCTGGTTTTCAACCCGGCCCCGCTCGGGATCGAGATCCGTCCCGAGGGCTCTTGGCGGGTGGCGGAATTCGACTACAAATTCGCGGCGGCCATCCGCGAGGAAAAAGGCATGTGCTTCATGGTCGTCATCAAGGGGACCAAGAAAGATCTCTCCCGGCTCATCGAAAAACGCTGACCTTTGTGGTTGCATCCCTGCGCCGGCTTGGTATTCTACCTGACTTTTCCCATGCCAAAACCAATCGCCCGCAGCAAAACCCGCAAGTCCGTGGCCAAACGATTCAAGATCACGGGCACCGGCAAAATCAAGTGCTCGAAGAGCGGCCGCCGCCACCTTCTTGCCAGCAAGAGCTCGAAGAAAAAGCGGCACATGGCGAAATCCGTCCTCGTGCACGATTCCGACGTGGCCCGCATCAAGGCGAACCTGCCGTTCAGCCACTGAATTGACTTTCGATCCCCCGGTCTGCCCCGGAGATAATCCGGGGATCACGGAGCCGGCGAGTCCGGGGATCACAACGAAACGAACAGCCGCTCCAAGGAGACCCTGTGAAAGCAGGGTGAGACAACATGCCAAGAGCAACCAATGCTCCCGCCAGCCGCGCCCGCCGGAAACGCGTCATCGACGCCTCGAAGGGCTACCGTGGCCGCCGTTCCAAACTCTTCCGCTACGCCAAAGACGCGCAGATGAAGGGCAAATACTGGGCCTACCGCGACCGGAAGACCCGCAAACGCAACTTCCGCGCCCTCTGGATCACCCGCCTGAGCGCCGCCGCCCGCGCCCAGGGCCTGACCTACAGCCGGTTCATCGAGGGGCTCAAAGCCGCCAACATCCTGATCGACCGAAAAGTGCTTTCGGACATCGCCATCCAGGATGTCGCGGTCTTCAACCAGATCGCCGAAAAGGCAAAAGCCGCCCTCGAGGCCAAGCCGGCGAAGCCGACAAAAAAGAAAGCCGCCTGATTTATTTATTGATCGCGGCACGGGCTCAAGGCCTGTGCCGCGAGCATATGGCTGTTTTCCACCGTAAATTTGATGGAGCGATGAGGATCAAAAACCATCAGCGCGAAGGCGGCACCGAGACCGTTGGGCGTGGCATGGGCATCCTGCCCATGCGTTGCCGGATTTCGCATGGGCAGGATGCCCATGCCACGGAATAATCCATGGAGCAACAAATCGAAATCCTGCGCGCCGAGGCGCTGAGCGTTATCGGGGCGGTCGCCGACCGGGCCTCGCTCGACTCGGCCCGCGTGCGCTTTTTGGGAAAAAGCGGTGCGGTCACCGCCCTGAGCGAAGGCATGCGTCATGTCGCGAAGGAAGACCGCCCGCGTTTCGGCAAGCTGCTCAACGACCTGCGCCAGTCGGTCACGTCCGCGCTGGAGACGCAGGAGATCCGCCTGCTCGAGGAAGCGGACGCGGCAGCCGCCTTGTCGCTCGACCTGACCCTGCCCGGCACATTCGGCGAGCCCGGTTCGCTGCACCCGCTCACGCAATTGATGGACCGCGCGGTGCGGTGCTTCCGGCGCATGGGGTTCGCCATCGCCGACGGGCCGGACATCGAGACCGAATGGCATTGCTTCGACGCACTCAACACCCCGCCCGACCATCCGGCCCGGAACGAGCAGGACACGTTTTATCTTCCCGACAGACGCCTCCTGCGCTCGCACACATCGACCGTGCAGATCCGCGTGATGGAGAACACGCCGCCGCCGGTGCGGATCATCGCCCCGGGCGCGGCCTACCGCCGCGACGAGGTCGATGCCACGCACCTGTCGCAGTTCACGCAAATGGAAGGGCTCTACGTCGCAGAAAACGTGAGCCTCGCCGACCTCAAGGGCACGCTCGAATTTTTCTTCCGCGAGCTTTTCGGCCCGGGCACCGGCCTGCAGTTCCGCCCCCATTTTTTCCCGTTCACCGAGCCGAGCTATGAGATCGACGTCCGCACCGAGGCCCTCGGCAGCCAGTGGATGGAACTCGCCGGCTGCGGCATGGTCGATCCCGCGGTCTTCGAGGCGATCTGCGACCGGCGCGGAGACCGGGTTTACGACCCGGAACTCGTCACCGGCTTCGCCTTCGGATTCGGCCTCGACCGCCTCGCCATGAACCTCGCCAAAATCCCCGACATCCGCATGCTCGTCGAAAACGACCTGCGGTTCCTCAAACAGTTCTGAGCGGTACGCCGGGAAAATTTGTCGGCGCGTAAATCGTCACGCGGCCCTTTCGAATGAACTGAGCGGCACGTTGGCGCGAAGGTAGCGGACAACGGTTTCGCGCTCGGAACGGTCAAGCTGTTGGAGCGAAGCAAAGAGATTCGGGTCGCGGGCGCGAAGGTCGGCGAAGCGGCCGTTTTCCAAGAGCATCCGGCACTGCGGGTCGAGAAGAAATGCGACGAAGACCGTGCGCAGCTCGCGGCTGTGCGTGGCGTTGGTTTCCTGCGTGGCCAAGAATCGCTCGAATTCCTCGTCGGCAAGCTCTCCGCGCGTCGGGATGCTGGCGGCCAAGCCGAAAATCCGCGCGAGGATTTCCCGCAGGCTGGGCAGGCGGTCGGTTTTGCTTGGCGATCGCCACGCTGAGGAGCGTCTTGCACGAGCCCGTTGCTCAGAAAAATGTGGCTGACCCCGAGGCTCTCCGCATAAGCGCGGGCCTGGGCTTCGGAGGGCATAAAAAATCAGCTTGTTTTGTGCGTCCTTTGTGCGCACATTATTCTCATGGCTGCGGCTGTGGCATACCAAAACACTTCAACGAAGGGCAAGGACTCCAGGTTCTTTGCGCGGATTTCCACTGCGGACAAGGCCCTGATCGAGGAAGCGGCCAGCATTGCGGGGCAGTCCGCAGCGACCTTTGTGGTCTCGACGGCCCGTGAGGCGGCGGAGCGGGTTCTCCACAAGCGCGGCGGCATCCGCCTGAACCTGGAGGAATCCCGGCGGCTGGTCGCGGCGCTTCTCTCGCCGCCCCAGAAACCGACTGCCGCCATGAAACGCGCGCTGAAATTGTATCGGGAAACGGTCATCAGCGATGTGAATCCCGAGTCCGAAAAAGTTCGGCAACGTCTGTCATCAAAATAAACATCCGGCTCGCGTCGAGCGGATGGAATCCGTGGCCGGTATAGAACGTTTCCGCCTTTTCGTCTTTCGGATCGGCGACGATGAGGACGGATGGGATTTCAGCCGTCAGCGCCCGGTGCATGGCATCGTAAAGCAGTTGGGTTCCGAGCCCCTGACCGTGCACCGCTGTGGAAACGGCAAGACGCCCGAGCAGGGCGGCTCCCAGCCTTTCATAACGGGGCAGCCGTTTGCGCTGGCTTGGGCTGAGTTCGGGAATCTGCGCGGCCTCGACCGACTCGGGAGAGAGCGTGTAAAATCCCAGCACTCGGGTCGGATCGCAGGCTTCGGCCAAAACCCAGCACCCCGCCGCATGACGCCGGATGTCCTGTCCGGCTTGCTCGCGAAGATACCGGTTCAACGCCTCCACCCCGCAGTCAAACCCCGCCCGGTCGTGAACCGACGGGTCGAGAGGAAGGATGGCCATTTGCGTGTGCTGTGACATGAGCGGCTAAGAGTGGATTTCCATTTCAGGGGGGCAGGTCTCAGGACTTCGCGAAAGGATTTCGAGCGATGACGCCACCGTAATTCTGGCCGTCATTCAGGTCCTCGGTGTAGAGCACTTCGCAGCCGAGCTCGCGGGCGGCGGCGACAATCGCGGCATCCCAGTAGGAGATGCCATGTCTGGCCTTCAGTTCGATCGCCTCCTGCACGAGCTCACCGGTCACCGGCAGAACGGGAAACTCCCTTATCGCGGCGATGGCCAGCAACGCTTCCGCCTCCGATATGCCCAGGCGCTTTTTTCCTGCGGCGGCCGCGAAGAACTCCTGCAAAACCTGGGCCGAGATCCCCACGTCTTCCGATTCCAGCAGCGTTCGCGCCACCTTCTTTTTCGCGCGGTCCTCAGGGGCCTTCGACGCCGCGTAGAGAAAGATGTTAGTGTCCGCGAAGCACCGGGCGGTCATAAAGTTCCTTGCGGTTCAAAAGGCCCACCGGACGGGTGTTGCCCGCCTTGTCCAATTCCTTGAAGAGCCGTCCGGCCCTCGCTTTTCTCAGCGCCGCGCTTCCGCCGCCGGGCGTCAGCTCACGCACGAGCGCCCGCGTGACCACCTCCTTCAGCGCCACGCCCTCCTGCACGGCCCGCAGCTTGGCTTTTTTGAAAAGGTCGTCGGGGATTTCCATCGTCGTTCGCATAAACGCATATTCGCACAAACGTGCCAACTGTCAATCCGCCGCCGCGCCCCACACGCGGTCGAGGACGCGCTGGATCTTCGCCTCGAACACCGGGACCAGCGAACGCACCGCCTCCATCTGCGCCGCCTCCGCGTCCAGCTCGGACACGATCCGGCGCTGCTCGTCCAGGGGCGGGAGGGGGATTTCGATGCCGCGGTGAATTGAGCGCCAAAGGCGCGCTTCCATCCCAGCCTTGGCCAACGGCCAAGGACACTGTGCAAACAAAATCAAAAGGGCTGAAAGCTCGCCCCATTGTTCAATCCCAAACGTAGCGTTCATCAAATTCGACACTATATTTGTTGAGGAATGCGCGGTATTCCTCCTGAAACGTCCGCGTGCGGTGATGGTCCTCCTGCTCGTCAATGTAAGCGCGCAACGCATCGAGATCCGACGGGCCGACCGAAAATGCTCCGTAACCGCGTTGCCACGAGAACACCGCCAGTTCCGGCGATTGGGTTTTCAGCCATTTGGAAGACGACGTTTTCAATTCCTCAACCAAGTCCGCGATGGTGAGCGTCCGTGAAAACCGAATTGCGAGGTGAACATGATCCGCAACGCCTCCGACATGGAAGCATTCGCAGCCCGCATTGCGGGCGACGGTTGCGAGGTAGGCGTGGAGCGCGGGGCGCACGGATGGGCCGATCAATGGTTGGCGGTCTTTTGTGCTGAACACGAGATGCACGATAACGAGGCTCAATGATTGGGGCATGGGGATGGCACGGGCTTTCAGCCCTCATTTTGTTTTTGGCCTTTGACCTGGGGCGTTGCCCCAGGCTGGGATGGAGGCGCGCCGTTGGCGCTTTCGGAGGTCAGCATGGCGCGGAGCCTATCAGCCTAAAAAACGCAATTGAACCACGGATTTCTGGGTTGCCGGATAAACAGGGATGTCCAATTTCTTAGAGTCCTCGGGGCGTTACTGTTTCCTCTCGAACAAAAAAAGGCTGGCCGTCGCGCTCCGACTTGCCTTGATTCTCCAACGCACATGAAAGTTTCGCTCAACTGGCTCCGGGAATTTGTGGATTGTCAGCTTTCCGCTGACGAGTTGGAGGCGCTGTTCCGCCGGGCCGGGATCGAGGTCGCCTCGGTCGAGACGCGCGGGGCGGACTTCGACAAGGTCGTCGTCGCGCAGGTCCTGGAATCCGGCCAGCACCCGAACGCCGACCGGCTGAGCGTTTGCAAGGTGGACGACGGCTCGGGGACGCCGCGCCAGATTGTTTGCGGGGCGAAGAATTACAAGGTCGGCGACAAGGTGCCGCTCGCCTTGCCAGGCGCGGTTTTGCCGGGGGATTTCAAAATCAAGACCGGGAAGCTGCGCGGGGTCGAGAGCGAGGGGATGATGTGTAGCGCGAAGGAACTCAAGCTCGCCGAGGAGGCCGAGGGGCTGCTGATTTTGCCAGAGGATGCGGTTGTCGGGTCGCCGATCGGGGATTGTTTTCCGCCGGATGTTCTTTTCGAGATCGAGATCACGCCGAACCGTCCGGACTGGCTCAGCCATCTCGGGGTGGCGAGGGAGATCACGGTCTTCACTGACCTTGCGCTCGAGGCCCCGGGGATCCCCGCGCCGGCCACCGCGCCTGCCGGACAGGCGGTGAAGATCGAGGCCAAAGAATGTTCCTATTATACCCTGCGGCGGATTCGCGGGGTGAAAGTCGGGCCGAGCCCGCAGTGGCTGTCCGACCGCCTCGCCGCCGTTGGCCTGCGCCCGGTCAACAACGTGGTCGATGTGACCAATTACGTGCTCTTCGAACTCGGCCAGCCGCTGCATGCGTTCGACGCCTCGAAGATCGCAGGCTCGCTGCACGTCCGGCGCGCGGCCGACGGCGAAAACTTCCGCGCGCTCGACGGGCGGGATTACAGGCTGGGCGAAAACTTTCTCGTGATCGCCGACGACAACCGGCCGGTCGCGCTGGCCGGGGTGATGGGCGGCGAGGACTCCGGCGTCTCGGCGGCCACGCGCGACATCCTTCTCGAAAGCGCGGTGTTCGATCCGGGCTTTGTGCGTCGGGCCTCGCGGACGCTCGGGCTGACCAGCGATTCCAGCTACCGGTTCGAGCGCGGCGTCGATCCCGAGATGGTCGCCTCCGCCTCGTCGCGCGCCGCAGAGCTGATTGTCCAAGTCGCCGGAGGAGTGGCCGACGATGTGGTGCTCGAAGCCGGCAGCCACTGGGCCAGGAACGAGATCGCGTTGCGCCACGCCCGCGTGCGCTCGCTGCTCGGGGCCGAAATCTCGGATCAGGAAATCGAGGAGTCGCTGGCGAAAGTCGGCCTTGAGAAATCGTCCGGCGGCGGAGACTCGACATGGTCGGTTCCCGGGTTCCGGCACGAGCTGGCGCGAGAGGTCGATCTCATCGAGGAAATCGCCCGCGTCGCCGGGATCGAAAAAATCCCTTCCCAGACAGCCGGCCTCTTCGCGCCCTCGTCCGCGCCCGATGCCGCCTACGATTTTCTGATGGAGTGCCGGCATTCGCTGGCGGGGCTGGGGTTCTCGGAAGCCCGCACGAGCACGCTCGTTTCGGTCGCGGACGCGGCGTGGTTCGGCCCTGCCGTCGAGCTGAAAAACCCGTTTGGAGACGACCAGTCGCGGCTGCGCACGAGCTTGCTGCCGGGCCTGCTGGCCGCGTTGAAACGGAATGCGGACCTCGGCGCACCGTCGGTCCGGCTGTTCGAGTGCGGCAGGATTTTTTCCGTTTCCGGCGAGGCCTCGCGGGTCGCGCTGGTCGCGACCGGGGCGCTCGCGGCCCCCGACTGGCGCGGGGCCGCCCGCAGGAACTGGGATCTTTTCGATCTCAAAGGCGCCGTTGCCGGACTCGCGGGATTGGGCGACGAAGACTTTGTCCCGCTACCGGATCCGCCGCTCCCGTTCGGGGCCGCTGCCGAGGTTTTCAAAAATGGAGCCCGCATCGGCCTGATCGGAACCCTGCATCCCGCCGAAGCGCGGAAGCTCGACGCTTCTGCCCCGGTCGTCGCGGCGGAATTCGATGCCGCCGCCTGGCAGGGGGCCGCGGATTCCATCGGCGCGACAAGGCCGCTTCCGAAATTTCCGTCGTCCGCCCGCGACATTGCCGTGATCGCCCCCCTGCAACTTCCCTACGGCGATGTCCGCGCCGCTGTCCTCGCGCAAAACGAGCCGCTCCTCGAATCGGTTTCGCTGTTCGATTTGTTCGCCGATCCCTCGGGAAAAAATCTTCCCGCCGACAAGAAATCGCTCGCTATTTCCTTGACATTCCGGTCCGCCGAGCGGACTCTGACAACAGAAGAAGTCAACGCCGCCACGGGCCGCTTGAAAGCCGGATTGAAAGGGCGCTTGGGGGTAGATTTCCGAGAGTAGTTCTTTCCAAAATTTGTTGGGTTTCGCGGTGGAAGGACACGAAGATTGTCCGGCTGCCGCATCAGATTTGCCCTTCTGTGTTCGCGATTAAACGAAGCAAACTCCCGAACCGATAATTAAATCAAACCCGGAGGCTAAGCCCCCGGCGCCATGACAGGCCTTCACTGGAAGTCAGAGCGCAGGGCAGGCGGTCATCCACCCTATATCGAGGGAACGGGAAATGTTTCAGAACGGCACGAGCGGGGCAAAATTCTTCAGGGGCGATCCTCCACGCGAGGGGTCGCCCCTCTTTTTTTTCAGTGAGCCCCGGTCACGACTTCCGGCAGAGGCGGGTCCTGCGGGTTGGGGACGAGAGGGTCGGGGATCGTGAAATCCGGCTCGCTGGCCGGTTTGTTTTCCGGTGCGGTCCCGGCACCGAACCGGATGTGGACCCCGGCGTTGCGGATGAAGACCGGACGCCCGGTCTCGACCTCGGATCTTTTCAATACGAGAACGACAGAATTGTCTCCCGCCTGCCAGAGGCGGGCCGGGATAAAAACGGTGCCGCTCCGCCATCCGGCGATCACGAGGCGCCCGAGGCTGTCTGGAACGAGTGCGGGGTCATCGAGGCGGAACGGGGTGAATCCCACTTGGCCGACCGAGATCGAGTTGACCCGGACCTGGACGGAGGCTTCGGGGTCAAGGCCGAGGACATCGAGCTTCAGCAAGGCGCCTTCGACGACCCCTTCGATGGGGACGATGAACTCGATTTCTCCATCCAACCCCTGCACCGGGGCCGAGAGTTCGGCTTCGACGATGGATCCGCGCCGGATATCTCCGCTGAGCGGAGGGTTTCTCCGGCCATCGACTTCGGCGCGCTCGAACACCCGCAGGGCCTCGTCCACGAGAGCCGGATCGCTCCCGCCGCCCAGCACGGCGAGCGGGTCTTGGCGGGCCGGGCGAACCGCGAGGCTCACGAGTTTGTCGAATTTGGCGTAGTAGGATACCAGCAGAACACCTCCCTCGCGGGTCAACTCCTGCGGAAGAAGGATCGTCCTGGCATTGAGACCAAGGGATGTGCCCATCTCGCCGAGGCCCTGGGAAACCGTGTCCGTCGAGCCGTTCGCGGACCGCCATTCCACGGCTGGTCCGCCATCGCCTCGGTCGTCGAACACGACGGTCAGCGCATACACCTCGACCGCAGGGACGGCCCAGAGCGCCGGCACGGGGATTTCGATGGTTGCCGTTTCCGGGTGGACCACGGCCGGTCCCTGCATCCAGCCCGGCAGCGGGCTCATTTGCAAAGATGGCTTCAGGGAGAGGACGAATGGCGCAAAATTGCGGCCGGTGTCCAACGAGGGGTCTCCTCCTGCGGCGCGCGCCGACACGGCGGAAAAGACCACCGCCAGCAACAAGGCTGTGACTGTTTTCTCGAATCGGCGCATGAAGCGGTGATTTAAGCGCAGTGCGCCCGCGAAAGGAAGCCCGGATTTTTTTTAACCCCGGCAAATCACGGCGGGGGGTGGCTCGGATTGCGTGAGGTTTTGGTCGCCAGGGGCGGCGGCGCGAGCCGGTATTGTTTTGGGCTGCATCGCTCGCCGCGCCGGAAGACGCGGTTGAAGTGGGTGAGGCTGTTGAACCCGCACTCGAAACAAATTTCGGTGATCGTTTTCCCGGTTTCCGCGAGCAACCGCTTCGCCTCGCCGATTCGCCTGGACTGGACATAGGAGGTGAAGGGCACTCCGGTTTCCTTGTGGAACAGGTGGGAGAAATGGGCGATGGAAATGCCCGCGCAGGCGGCGGCATCGGCGAGCCGCAACTCGGGTTCTCGAAACCGCTCCTCGACCAGCGCCCTCGCCTTGCGGATCTGGGGCCGCTCGAGGCTGGCTTCCAATTCCCGGATTCGCCAGGCGCTCCCGCACATCTGGCTGGAAAAGGTTTCCAAGAGTTGCATGACGGGTGGCAGGCGGTGTCGGGGAATCCACGGGGCCTTCGCGTAGGCCGCGCGGAGACGCCGCGGAGGGATCTTCAGCCAGTCTAGACGGCGGCATATCCGACGGAATGCGGCGTCAGACGGTTGTTCGGGAAGCACCTGGCCGCTTGAAATGGTTGCGACATGTTTGCCCTGGACCATGATCGGAATCGCCATGTCCAGGAATCCCGCGTGGCATTTGTAGAGCTTGGCCTTGCCGTCGGCACCGGCCCGGGCATGGTGCCGGCGGTCGCAGCCTTCGCAGCGCCGCGCCCCCTCGGCCGTGCCCCGGATCATCGCGCAAAGCGGATTGCCGATGTCCCCGGAAATACCCAGGCGGGAGGCGCCGACATTGGGAGTGTTCAACGCCATCGACAGGCCCGTGAGTTGTTTGAGAATAAGCGCGAACCTGGCGAACTCGGGCGCTTCCAGCAGCTGCCGAAAAAACAGCCCGACCCCATGGCTGGCCTGCTTGGCCAGCGGGGGGATTTCCGGCCGCCTCTTTGTTTTCACCACGCAGATTGTCCTGCAAAAATTCAGCCGGCCAAACCGCGCATTCTGGGTGCGATGGCGCGCGCCAACCGCTCGTATCCGTCCGGCAGAAAATGGGAGCCATCCTCTGAAACATTCCGGCCGAGTGACCCGTCCGGTTCAAGAACCGCGCCGCCTACGTCGGCGAAGACAACCTTTTTCCCGTCTGCCAGTTTCGAGTAACGGCGGTTCAAGTCCGCAATCCTTTTCCTCAAACCATCCCTCGGGTCATGGCGGGAAGGCGTAACCCCCAAGAGCAACACGCGGGATTTTGGCAGCCGCGCGCGGAATTCGCGGAGCAGCAAAGCCATTCCTTCCGCCACGTCCACCGGGCTGTCGATATGGAACAAATTATTGCTGCCGATCATGAGCACGGCCAGGCGTGGAGAAAAATCCTCGCCGACCCGGGCGTCGCGGACCCTCCAAAGGACCGTCTGCACGGTATCGCCGCCGATCCCAAAGTTCATGATGTTCAGCGGCGCAAACTCGCGGTCCCAAGCCGCCCGGCCTGCTCCGAGCCATCCCGCCGTTATGGAGTCACCCCAGAAGCCGATCTCAGGCTGTTTCTCGCGCGCCTGCCGGCGCATGCGCTCGTGCGATTCGAGCCATCCGCCTTCCCACAATTCCTCATGGCCGCGGGGGATGACCGCCAGCGGCGTGTGTTCCCTCTCGGGGATTTCCTCTACCTTGACGCGGAGGATGTCCACGCTCCCCGGCCCAGAAAAATTGAAATAGAACGCCACCTGCCCTTTGACCGGACCTCCTCGTGTCGTCACAACATGCTCTTTCCATGCGGGGGATAAACTCAGAAGAACCGCCGCATCGACCTCGTCCGGCTGTTCCGGATTCTTGAAACTGCGCAGCCCCATCAACGCGCCCGCACCGGTGCCACTGCGCCCCAAAAAAGTGACGCGGAAGGCTGTCTGCTGACCAAACTTCCTTTTCAGCGGGAAACGGATCTGGATCTTCCCTGGCTTCTTCGTTTCCATCCGCAGGAAAACGGCCTCCTTTTCTTTCATGACCCGGAAGATAGCCGGGGCCCCAAAGAGCTTTGACGTATCCTGCCATGGGGCCGGCAACCCGGATTTTTCGCGAAGATCGCGAAAATCCACGTGGAGCCATATCCTGCAACAATCAGTTTTTTTCATAAAACACCAGGCAGATTGTTTAGCCGATATCGAAAAAAAAGTAAAATGATTCCGATGAGATGTGGAGCATTCGGCCGGGGGAACATGCAGGATTTTTTAAAATGTCTGATCTCTCCGTGGCTTTAAGGCAGGATTCGGTTCCCTTGGGGGGAGTCCGGTTTTACTGGCTGGGCCAGGCCGGGTTCGCATTCCGCACGCCGGCCGGGCGGCGGATATTTCTGGACCCGTATCTCTCGGATGCGTGCGAGCGGCTGCACGGCTTCAAACGCCTTTCGCTGCCCGCCATGGCGGCGCAAGACGTCGAGGCGGACTGGATGGTCCTGACCCACGAGCACACCGACCATCTCGATCCCGATTCCATTCCGGAGATCGCGCGGCGGAATCCGGGATGCCGGTTTGCCGGCCCGTCCGGCTGCGTGCCTGGCCTCGAGCAGGCGGGCGTGCCGGAAAGCCGCCGGCTTTTGCTCGAACCCAACCGTTCCTACGATCTGGGGGATCTTGTCCTTCACACCGCGCCCTCGGATCACGGCGATTTGTCGCCGACCGCCCTCTCCTTCGTCCTTGATTTTGGAGGGGTGCGGGTGATGGTCTCGGGCGATTCCTCCTGGCGGCCCAAGCTGTTCGAGCCGCTCTACGATTTGAAACCGGACGTGGTGGTGACGGTGATCAACGGGGTGTTCGGCAACATGAACCACATCGACGCGGCCATGATGGTTGCCCAGGCGAAGCCGCGCCTGGCGATCCCGTGCCATTTTTGGACTCTGGCCGAACAGGGCGGCGGCGACCCCGGCGGCTTTATCCATGCCTGCGCCCGGTTCTGCCCGCAGGTCGAGGCAAAACTGCTCAGGCCGGGCGAAGGCCTGACCATCGAAGCTGTCGCTTCATCAGCGAAGGAACAATCTATATGAAACCAACAAAAAACATGACTGGCAAACGGGTTTTGGTGACGGGGGCAGGGATCGGCATCGGCCGAGGGATCGCGCTCGCGTTCGCGCGTGAAGGCGCGACGGTGGCGGTGCATTATTCGAGCAGCGCGGCGAGCGCGGAGGCGGTGGTCAAGGCGATCCTCGACGGCGGCGGGAAGGCGGCGGCATTCCAGGCTGACTTTAGCCGGGTCGAAGCGCTGCAAAGCATGGCCCGCGAGGCGGTGGCGTTCCTGGGCGGGTTGGATGTGGTGGTGAACAGCGCCGGGATCACGATGAACCGCCCGTTCGCGCAGACCACGGCCGAGCAGTTCGACCTTCTTTATGCGGTGAACGTGCGGGCGCCCTATTTTCTCACGCAGGCGCTGCTGCCCGATCTGGAGAAAAGCCGCGGCGTGGTGATCAACCTCTCGTCGATCCACGCTTTCGAAGGTTATACCGAGCACTCGGTCTATGCCGGCACGCGCGGCGCCATCGTTTCCTTCACCCGGCAGCTCGCAATCGAACTCGCGCCGCGCGGCGTTCGCGTGGTGGGGATCGCGCCGGGTGCCGTGCCGGTGGAAAACCATTTCAAGTCTTTGCCGGGCGTGGATATGGAGCAGGCGATCCGGGATTGCGGCAAGGATATCCCCTGCGGTTTCGCCGGCACCCCCGCGGACATCGCGGGCGTCGCTTTGTTCCTGGCGTCGGAAGCCGGCCGCTACATCCTCGGGCAGACACTGGTCGTGGACGGCGGCACGACCTCTTGGATGCCATTCGGCGAGCAATTCAAACAGCCGATGACCGCGCAGTTCGGCCTGGGGTATGTCCCGGGGTTGTGACGCGCAATTTCTGCGACCCATTCAAGCGCGCCTCATCCCATGAAAGCAAAGAAAAACGATTCACCCAAGCTGCCGTCTCGGGCCGAGTGTCTCGCGCTGTATGAGACGATGTTTAAAATCCGCCGCACCGAGGAGCAGCTCGTGCAGGCGCACCAGCGCGGGCTGGTGCCCGGCGCCTGCCACACCTACATCGGCGAGGAGGCCGTGGCGGCGGGTGTTTGCGCGAACCTCAAGCCGCAGGATGTCGTTTTCAGCACGCATCGCGGGCACGGCCATGCTCTGGCAAAAGGGCTCGAACCGCGGAGCCTGATGGCGGAATTGCTGGGGCGCGGGACGGGGTGTTCCTCCGGGCGCGGCGGGAGCATGCACCTCTTCGCCCCGGAAATCGGGATGATGGGGACCAGCGGCATCGTCGGCCCGTGCATCCTCCAGGCGGCGGGCGCGGCCTACGCTTTCAAACTGTTTGAAAACGGCCGGGTGGCGGTCGCGTTTTTCGGCGACGGCGCGTCGAACAACGGCGCATTCCACGAGGGCCTCAACATGGCCGGCATCTGGAAGTTGCCCGTGCTTTTTGTCTGCGAGAACAACCGCTATGCCACGGAGGTTCCGATCGAATACTCGTCGTCGAACCCCGATGTCGCCTCGCGCGCCGCCGCTTACAACCTGCCCGGCGTGTCCGTTGACGGCAACGACGTGCTGGCGGTGCGCGCCGCGGCGGCCCAAGCCGTCGGGCGGGCGCGCCGTGGCGACGGCCCGACGCTGATCGAATGCCGCACCTACCGGACCCGGCCCCACAGCGAAGGGATGGGTGATTTTACCTACCGCACCCGCGAGGAAGTCGATTCCTGGAAAAGCCGGTGCCCGGCCCTCGGCTTCCGCCAGCGTTTGCTCGACGGGGGGATCGCCACCGAAGAGGAACTCGCGGCGCTGGAGCGGCGGTTGCAGGACTCGCTGGCCGAGGCCTTCCGCCTGGCGTCCGAGGAACCGCTGCCGGCACCGGCGACCGCGACAACACACACTTACGATGAACACCCGCCGGCCATCGCGCATCCGGCCCCGGCGCGCGATGCCGCAGGACGGCAGATTTCGTTCACCAAGGCCACTCTTGAGGCGCTGGCCGGAGAAATGGGGCGCAACCCGGCGATCTACGTGATGGGCGAAGGCATCGGCGTGCGGGGCGGCAACTTCGCCACGACAGCCGGGCTGTTTCAAAAATTCGGTCCGGTGCGCCTTTGCGACACGCCCATCTGCGAGCGCGGCTTTACCGGCATGGCCGCCGGAGCCGCCATGGCGGGCGCTCGCCCGGTGATCGATTTCATGTTCGCCGATTTCGAGCTGGACGCGGCCGGGGAAATCATCAACCAGATCGCCAAGGCGCATTACATGAGCGACGGGCGGTTAAAAATGCCGGTGCTGCTGCGCGGGTGCATCGGCATCGGGCACGCGGCAGCCACGCACCATTCCGGCAGCTATTACGCGACCTACGCGCATTTCCCCGGTTTGCGGGTGGTGGTGCCTTCCTCGCCTTATGACGCGAAGGGGCTTTTCCTGCGCGCGTTGCGCTGCCAGGACCCGGTGCTGTTTCTCGAACACCGCGAATTGATCGGCATCAAGGGGCCGGTGCCGGAAGCCGATTACGAAATCGAGTTCGGCCAGGCTTCTGTGGTTCGCGAGGGCCACCATGTCACGATCGTCGCCCTCGCCATGATGGTCCACCATGCCGCGAAGGCATGCGTTGCGCTGGCAAAGGAAGGCATCGAGGCCGAGCTGATCGATCCGCGCACGATTTCACCGCTGGATTTGCAGGCCCTCGCCGCCTCGGTGCGCAAGACCGGGCGGCTGCTGGTCGTGGACGAGGATTTTGCGCCGTTCAGTTTCGGCAGCGAAGTCGCGGCCCGCGTGTCTGAGCATTGTTTCGACGACCTCGATGCGCCTGTGCGGCGGTTGCACGGGGCGTTTGCGCCCACCCCGTACAGCCAGACCCTTGAAAAACAGGTGGTGCCCGGGCCGGACGACATCGCCCAGGCCATCCGCGATCTTCTTGCCGAGTAGCGAAAGGATTTTTCTATGTCTTCACCTGTCATACTTCCCAAACAAGGCTGGTCCATGGAGGAAGCCACGTTCATGGCTTGGCTCAAGAACGAGGGGCAGACCGTCAAAGCGGGCGACCTGCTGTTCTCCGTCGAGACCGACAAGGCTTTGCAGGAAATCGAAGCGCTCGATTCCGGCATTCTCCACCTGCTACCGAACGGCCCCCAACCCGGAGACATCATCAAGGTCGGCGACGCGATCGGCTGCCTGTTGCAGCCCGGCGAATCTCCGCCCTCGGGCGACCCCGTGCCTGCGACGGCACCTGTTTCCGGAGCCGAGCCAGTCCAGCCGGCTGTGGTGGCAAAGGCTGATAGGACGCAGCCCCCATCGGTTCCGGCCAGCGCCAACAAGCCGGTCTCGCCTCGCGCCGCACAACGCGCGCTGGTGGCGGGAGTGGATTTGCGGGCGGTCACGGGCAGCGGGCGCGGCGGGCGCGTCCGGGAATCGGATGTGATGGCGGCTGTCGGCCGCTCGCCAGTGCCGGTTCCGGCCCCGGCACCAGCGGCTGCTCCAACCGGATCCGGTCCAGCCGGACGCGAGGTTCCGCTCACCAGCCTGCGGCGCACGATTGCCCAGCGAATGGTTCGGAGCAAAACCGCCACAGCCCCGGTGACATTAACGGCGCGGGCGGATGTGACGGCTATGGTGAAACTGCGCGCCGACTGGAAGGCTGCGGGCCGCAAGGAGGCACTCCCCAGTTATTCCGACATGATCATAAAATTGACGGCTGGCGTTCTCCGGGGACACCCGGCGCTGAACGCGCGCTGGGAAGAAACCCGTATCATACACCCGGACGCGATCAACATCGGCCTCGCCGTGGATACACAGGAAGGCTTGCTGGTGCCGGTTGTGCGCGATGTGCCTGGATTGACGCTCGGGCGCCTTGCCCAGCGCACGGCCGACCTGGTCGAGCGGGCACGCCAGCGAAAGCTGTCGGCAGAGGAATTGGGCGGCGGCACGTTTACGGTGACCAACCTCGGCGGCATGGGCGTGGACGCATTCACGCCGATCATCAACCACCCCGAGTGCGCCGTGCTCGGGATCGGGCGCATTGTCCGGGAACCAGTCGCAGAAAATGACACGGTCGTCATCCGGGACCGGATGTGGCTGAGCCTGACGTTCGACCATCGCCTGGTGGACGGCGCGCCCGCCGCCCGCTTCCTAGACGCGCTCCGCCGCGCCGTCGAGAACCCCCTGGCGGGGCTGGTCGAGTAAGATATTTTGCGAAGAAAAATCCGATGTCCCAATTATTTGAACTGGCAGGCCGCGCGGCCCTTGTCACCGGAGCCAGCCGCGGCCTCGGGCGGCACTTTGCGCTGACCTTGGCGCGCGCCGGAGCGGATGTGGTGCTCACCGCGCGCAAGGCCGACTCTCTGGATGCGGTGGTAAAAGAAATCCGATCGCTTGGGCGCAGGGCTCTCCCATTGGAACTCGACGTGACCAACCACGCCAGCATCCAGCAGATGGCCGCCGCGGCGGTTGCGGCCAGCGGTAAAATCGACATCCTCGTCAACAACGCCGGATGCAATATTCGCAAACGCGCCCTGGACATTACCTGGGACGACTGGAACCAGGTGATGGACACGAATCTGCGGGGCGCGTTCTTCGTCGCGCAAGCGGTGGCTCCCGGGATGATTTCGCGCGAATACGGGCGCATCATCAATATCGGTTCCCTCACCTGCGTGTTCGGCTATTCCGGCATCGCGCCTTACTGCGCCAGCCGTGGCGGAATGAAGCAGCTCACCATGAGCCTCGCGGATGACTGGGGCGCGCATGGCGTCACCGTCAATTGCCTTGCGCCCGGCTGGTTTCGCACCGACCAGACCGCCGCGCTCTATGAAAACCCCGAATGGCTCGACTACCTGTGCGACCGGCTGCCGCTGAAGCGGCCCGGCCGAATTGAGGAACTCGAGGGGACGCTGCTTTTTCTGGCCTCGGATGCCAGTTCTTACATCACGGGACAGACGTTGCTCGTGGACGGCGGCATGTCCACCGGTGCCACCCGCGCGCTCTTGAAACCGAAGACCGCAGAAGGCGGCGCAACACCGTAAGCAACCCTTACGGCTGTCAGCCCGCAATCCACCGATCTTAACCTCTCAACACTCAACTAAGAACTATCAACTACGCTTTTAGCCCGAAAACGGCGTTTCTTGTAGAGGTTGCAACGCAGGGAGCGAAGCGAGCGAGGCCGGGCTTTCCATTCTGAAAGAATTTCTCAATCGCCGTTTTCGGGTTTAGGTTAACACAAAGGAGTATTATGTCCCGTTTCACACGAATGCAGGTGCTTAACACGATTTATGATCTCAGCCTGGTGCCCGTTTTCTACCACGCGGATTTTGAAACCGCGAGGAATGCGGTGGCTGCCGTCTCGCGCGGCGGCTGCAAGCTGGTTGAGTTTGTCAACCGCGGCGACCATGCCTGGGAGGTTTTCAGCGAGCTGGACCGTTATTTCGCCAAAACGGATCCGTCGCTGATCCTTGGGACCGGCTCAATCGTGGATCCCTACACGGCCGCCTTATATGTGAACTGCGGTGCCAATTTTGTCGTGGGTCCGACCCTGAATGAAGAGGTGGCCAGGTTCTGCAACCGCCGTAAAATTCCTTACGCGCCCGGCTGCGGCTCGGCTTCCGAGGTGTCGAAGGCCGAGGAATTGGGATGCGAAATCATCAAGGTCTTCCCCGGCAAGGAAGTGGGCGGCCCCACATTCATCAAATCGATCCTCGGCCCCATGCCATGGACCCGCATCATGCCTACCGGCGGCGTGGACGCCACCAGGGAATCCGTGTCCGCCTGGATCAACGCCGGCGCGGCCGCCCTGGGGATGGGCAGCAACCTTATCACCAAGGAAATGCTTGCAGCCGGGGACTGGACCGGCATCGAGAACAAAGTGCGCGAAACCCTGGCCATCATCAAAGAAGCCAAAGCCAACAGAACCGGGGGAGTGTTGTAATTTATGAACTCGTTGAAAGATATGGATGTGTCACCGCTGCCCTTGTGCAGTGGTTGGGGCGGGTGGGATGGCCAGCCCTCTGTTTACGCCAACAGCGGTGCCGAGGCGGCTGTATTTGGGGATGGCACGAATTGGGGGTTCTCGGTTCCGCCGAGGGGCATCGCAGTTCACCCGGGTGCCGACCGCGCCGTGGCGATTGGCTGGGAAAGCCCTGTCAGCGGGAAAGTGAGTGTGCGAGCCAAGGTGGTGCATGCCCATTCGAGCGGTGGCCTCGGTGTGACTTGGAAGATTGTCCAGACGAGCCAGACACGCAAAAGCAAAACGCTTGCGTTGGGAGCGGTCGATTGCGGCGGGTCCCGGGTGGTTCCAAATACAACGGATGCGGACAAACTTGCCGCAATCGAGGTGGCGAAGGGAGACAGTCTGCAATTGCAAATCGGTCCACGCCAATATGACGGGTTCTTTGGGCGCACGCTGGTCGAGTTGATTATTACCGAAATGGAAGGCGATAGGCGCGTATGGGATCTCTCGAAGGATGTGAGCGCTGACATCCAGGAAGGCAACCCGCATGCCGATTCGCTGGGCAACCCCGCCGTGTGGCATTTTTTCACGCCGGAAGAAGAATCGCTCGCCACCCCGCGTCCAACCCCGGGTCCACTTGCCGGGGAGTGGACGATTGCCAACGCCGACATCAAGTTGACAATCGGGGCAACGACCTCGGGCGAGCTCTGCATCAACGAGCTCAGCAATCGGACCACCGGCTGGAACTGGATCGCGACACCCTCGGTTTTTCCATTGGTGGACACGGCAATTGTCGGAAATGCCATCCGGGACATCCATTGGAAATTCAAGGGTGGAGCCCTCGATCAAACGGATGGGCAGAAACTGACGCTTCAATTCTTCAGTGAAGACCTTTCTTTGGAATTGGATTCAATATGGCGGTTACGCTCCGAACACGGGCCGGCGCAACATACGATGCGGATTATCAACCAATCGGACCAATCCGTTACCTTGTTAGAACAGCCATCGATCCACTTGGAACTGGCGGGACCGGCTGCTGGCGACCCCCTGACGATGTGGACATTCCATTCCGATGGCTGGACACCGGACAAGACGGGAGTCTATCGGGATGCGGTGGTTGCGCCGTTCAGCCGACAGATCGTCACGCATCCCGATGGGCACTTCATCCCCTACGCCGTGTTTGATTCCGGCGAAAAACAGGGTGTGTATATTGGCATCGAGTGGAGTTTCTGCCGGATCGCGGCGGCGCTCATGGAGGGGCATAAACCGGGCGAGATTCGGGCGCGTGGCGGCGAGTTCGAGCATTTTATGATCAATGTCGTCCCCGGCGAGACCTTCGAAACACCGCCCGCATTAATCGGAGCTTATACCGGCGACGTGGACGATGCCGGCAACAACCTGCGCAAGCATCTTTTCAATTACTATATGCCCGAGATCGTCCGCAAGGACAACAGCTATCCCAAAGTGCAGTGGAACGCGTTCGGTGCCACGGGGGAGAAACCGGGCGCATGGAATTGCGTTGAAGCAAAGTTTTACCCTTTGGTGGACGATATGGCTCCGCTCGGTTTTGAGGAGGTCATGATCGACGTCGGTTGGTGGAAGGGCGAAACGGCGGCCCCCGAGCCCGAGACCGACCCGGTGGATTGGCCTTCCGGCATGGCCAAGGCCGCCGAATATGCGCACAACAAGGGACTCCGCTTCTGCCTTTACTGGAACAAAGGCGAGGAAATGGCCAGCGCGGAAGGACGAAACCGGCGCATCGCGCACGTCAAACGGCTTTTCAGCGAATACAAGGCCGACATGTGGCGCTCCGACAGCACAGCCGGGCCGGTTGTCAGTCCCAGCTACGAATCGGTCCGCGGGTTCTACGCCATGCTGGATCAGCTCTATCGCGATCTCCCAAACTTCCAATACGAGAACTGCGTCTGCGGCGGGCGCGTCAAGGACTTTGGCGCAATGAAGCGCAGCGTGAAGATATTCATGACCGACACCTATTTCGAGCATCATGTCCGACAGGCTTTTTACGATGGGTCTTATGTGTTTCCTCCCGCCCAACTGATGGCATGCCTGGGCAGCACAGACGGCAAATATCGCCCCGTTGGAACCAGCGGCATGAAGTTCGCCTTTCGGACGATGTCAATGGGGGCGCCGCAATGGTTCATCGACGCTCCCAACGGCGGCAACGGCAGCGCCCCCTGGACGGACGAGGAAAAAGCCGCGGTCAAGGCGGCGGTGGCCACCTACAAAACCAGGATCCGCCCCCTGGTTCGCAACGCCGACTTATACCATATCCTGCCGCGTCCCGACGGAAAAAACTGGGATGGTATCCAATACTATGACCCCGCCACAAAGAAAGGTGTGGCCTATCTCTTCAAACCCGCCGCCGGAACCGATACCATGCCCATCAAACTGCGCGGTTTGGACCCCCTGATAAACTATCGCGTCACCTTCGAGGACGGCACCAACCCGACGGTCGAAAAGACCGGCAGCGAGCTGGCCGACGGCCTCGAGGTCACTCTCAAAGGGGCGGGCGTATCGGAACTGGTGTTCCTGGAGGCACGGCAATGAAGTCATTTGGCGCTCCGTGGATTGATCAGATATCTTGACGCATTTATAAATTAACCAATGAACACTAAAATGACTTCAAGGGAGAGAGTAAGGAAAGCCATAAACCACCAGAAGCCGGACAGGGTCCCGATTGATATTGGCGGAACGAAAGTCACCGGGATCCACATAGACGGGGGTCCCGTTTAATTAAACAAAGAAATCCCACGCCATATGATTAGCATCATCGATCATTATCCCAGTCGCTACCGCATTGACCTCGGCGGCCTGTGGGATTTTTCTCCCGCCAAACACCGTACGGATGTCTTCCCAGAAAAACAGCCGGTCCCCGGCGTCTGGGAAGCCACATTCCGCCATTTCCGGCATCGCGGGCAGGGCTGGTATCGACGATTTTTTGTAGTTCCACGCAACAGCCAGGTGCGGCTTTACTTTGGCGCGGCATCTTACCTGGCCAGGGTCTGGATCGACGGCAAACTCCTGGGGCAACACAGCGGCGCGCACACGGCATTTGAATTCACCACCCCGCTTCAGGCAGGCACGCACGAGTTGTCCGTCCTCGTCGATAACACATTTGGTCCGCACAATTCACTCTACACACCATCGCAGGACATCTTTTTATTCGGCGGTCTGCCCCGTGGTGTTTTTGCGGAACTGTTGCCATCCCGGCCACTCGGCAACGTCGCTGTTTTGCCGCGGAAAACATCCAGGGGTTGGACATTGGAAATGCGCAATGTTCCGGCGGATGCCGTGGTCACCCTGGATGGGAAAAAACCGGACTTGCGCCAAGTCGAACTCTGGTCCCCAGATCATCCCCGGCTCTATACCGTGCGCGTTGAAACCGTCGATGACGTCTGGCAGGGGCGCATCGGTTTTCGCACCATTGAGACGCGCGGCCGGCAACTCCTGCTCAATGGAAAACCGCTGATTTTGAAAGGGGTAAACCGGCATGAGTTTCATCCTGATTTTGGATCGGCGGTGCCGCTGGGCATCCATCTTCGCGACATCGAACTGCTCAAGGAACTCGGCGCAAATTTTGTGCGCGGCAGCCATTATCCGAACGACCCGCTATTCCTCGATCTCTGCGACGAGAATGGCATTCTCTTCTGGGAGGAACTGTCCCACTGGCAACCCAAAGAGGCCGATCTCCAGAATCCGAAATTTCTGGAAGATTCCTTGCGGCAGCTCGAAGAGGTGGTGGTTCAAAAGCAACACCACCCGTCAATCATCCTCTGGGGGATGTGCAACGAACTCGACGGGCACGTCCGGGCCGCGCGACCGGTCATCCGCAAGCTTGCCGCGCGTTTTCGCAAGCTCGACCCGACCCGTCCGGTGACCTATGCCACTTGCAGGTGGGACAAGGATGTCTGCCTGGATCTGGTGGACGTTGTTTCTTTCAACCTCTACCCCGGATGGTACTTGGGGAAACTGGAGGAAACCGAAGCCAAAACCCGTGAGCTGATCGACGTGGCCGATCGACGCGGCAAACACAAACCCATCATTCTCTCGGAATTTGGCGCCGCCGCGATGCCAGGATGCAAAGCCTTTGAGATGCGCAAGTGGACGGAGAATTATCAAGCGGATTTATTGAAGCAGGTCATTGACACAGCCCGGCGCTCCGGCAAGGTCTGCGGTGTCGCGGTCTGGCAATTCTGTGATGTGCGAACTACGGAGGACTGTTGGTGGACGCGAATTCGGGAATACAACAACAAAGGAATTGTCTCAGAATATCGTCAACCCAAAATGGGCTTCTACGCGGTACAGGACGCTTTCAAACAGCCGTGGAAAGCGTTGCGCTCCGCCGATGCGATGACCAGGGGATGATGCCGTGAAAAATCGAAGTCCCCATAAAAATGGCCTGGGGGACGCCCAACCCGTGGCCAGGTCGTTCAATCTGAAAAGATGGCTTTGATTCACACCAGCGCCGTCACCGCAATCAGCGCCAGCGTCGGCCCCGCGTCGGGATCGACGCGCGCTTCGAGGTGGCTGACTTCCTCGCCGGGCCGCGGGTTGATCCATTCGAGCGTGTAGAGATAACGCTCGTATTCCCCCGGTTCGGCGGGATTGAAAACCGTGACGTATTTGGCATGGGGGAAATCCTGCTGCCTGAATCCCGTCCACCAGTCCTGCAAGTTGGGCTTCAGGCTGCCGGGATTTTTGAGCGTAAACTGCGGCGATGACCCGATGGGGATCAGCGGGATGCTTGCGGCCTTTCCCTTCTTGAAGTGGATGCGGTATTCGGCGAAGGCGCTCGGCCGGGCATAGCCGCATCCGTGGAGGAAATAGAGCGCCTTGACCGGCCCGCCCACCGGCAGCACCACCCGTGCCGGCAGTTCTTTTCCCTCCGCGGTGTGCGTGTGCGGCGACCGGAACGTCACCACCGCGCGGCCGCCGTTGCGGGTTTCATCGATCACCTGAAACGGGACGCCGTGGATCGGGCGCAGACCCGCCGGGAAATGCAGGAGCGGCTCCGTGCCGAGCCAGCCGTGTTCGCGGGTCATGCTATGGTTGGCCAGCTTCGAGAGGTCGAGCTGGCGCCAGTCGTGGTAGCGGCTCTTTTTCAAATAAGCGTAGGTCTTGTTCCAAGAGTCCCCGGGGCTGGCAGGAGCGGGGGCCGCCAAATGTGCCACAGGCTTTCCAGCCTGTGACGTGGCTCGATCACAGGCTGGAAAGCCTGCGGTACGCCGCGCGAGCGCCCGCGTCGATCCCCTGTCGATCAATTCCGGCACAAACAAAGCGTGATGTGGCGGCGGCATCGGGTGCCCCGATTCGACAGATTGGATCCGGGAAATGATCTCCGAGCACGCCCACACGGCAATGCAGGACTCCCCGTCCCGCAGGGCGACCGCCGTCAGCGGAGGCAGGCTTCCCGGCGCGAAATCATACAGCCTCACGATGGAGAGTTCCCGCGGCACGTCGAAAGTCGTCGCGGCCAAGGTGTCAAAAAAGCCGCGCCCAAAAATCGCGGTCACTCGCGGGGGGCGTTTGCTCCGCTCCAGCAGCATTTCGCACCACTCGTCTTCACTGCCGATTTCCATCTGCCAGATTGCTGCCGAGGAGATTCCCAGTTGCTTGCAAACCTTCTGGAAACAGGCTGCGAGTTCACGGGCCAACGAGGATGATCTGTCGCAGGAAACCAAGGCGATCTGCCGGTGGCCGAGGCCGAACAAGTGCCTCAAAGCGGTTTCCGTGCCCCGCAGCAAATCCGTGCCGGCCGTGGAGTGCGACAAGCCGGGCGGGGCGGCGTCCGCGCACACCACCACCGGGGTCGTTTCCTTTTCGAGCAGCGGCACCAGTCCTTCCATCCACGACGGCATCCAGAGAATCACCCCGGCCGGCTTTTCCGCCAGAACCTTCCGCAAAACAGGAACCGGGCTGGCGTGCTTCGTGGGCGAAAGCTCGGCTGTCCGATGCTTCACCCCACGCTCCGCCAGGATGCGCCCGGCGGCCCGCGAGAAGCTTTCCAGGTACGAGAGCACATGGATTTCTCCCGAGATCGGCGCGTGGGCCGGGGTTTCCGCGCCCACCGAGAGTTTGTAGCCGTCGCGTCTCAGAAGACCGCCGGAAATCAGGAAATTGCAGGCGAGCTCCATCGTTTTGGGTGTGAACCCGAGTTGCCCGGAGAGGCGCCGGACCGACGGAAGGCCGCTTCCGGGCCCGAGCTTCTGCCGGGCCACCCATTCCCGCACCGCTTTCATCGCTTCGGGATACTGGCTTTTCATGGAGAAATAGGGAACACGCGCGTAATTTCCCGTCTTTCTGCGCCCGGAGGCCGTTTGACGCAAGATTATTTTTGACCGCCTGCCGGGTTGCGATATTTTTCAAATCGCACAGACAGCACACCAAATCAGCAATACCTCCAAGCAACCCTATGAAAATATCCAGACTCGGCTCCCTCGCCGCGCTGGCCATCGCCCTCGCGGTTGTTTCAGTCAACTCCGCGCAGGCCGGAGCGATCCTTGCAGTAAACCTGAACTCCTCTTCGACTGCCGGATTTACAGGCACTTTCACGGATCCCGTTGACAGCTCCACGTTGGCTTTCCAAGGATGGAACGGCACGAGCACGGCTGCTAATTTTGTTGCTGCGGACCTAACGCGCAGTTTCACTACTACCGCCGGTACTTTCGGCGTAACTTTTGCGGATACTTACATGAATTTTATCACTAGGACGACTTTGACGACGGGCACGTATAAGACACTCTATAATGACTACCTAGTCCTTGGTTACAACCATGCTTTTACAATCAGCGGGCTCACCGCCGGCGACCAATACCGCCTCTACATCCAGTCATACGAGCCGGCTGCACTTAGAGCCGGTTCATTTACGCCCGCCACAACTAACCTGGCTGGCCCGGTCACTCTGACCTCCCCCGGGACAATTGACGCGAGTACCGGCACTAGTCCGTTTTATCCGACCGCATCGGTTTCGTTTGGTTATAATTACAGTGGTACCGGCACTTGGACCCTATCCACCCTCACGGCCGATAGCAGCGGAGATATCGTCATCAATTATACCGGCACCAGCGGCAATACGCGTCTCAACGGTTTAGAGTTGAGCCTTGTCGCGGACCCTGCAAGCGCTTTCTGGGCCGGCAGCACCGACAACAAGTGGGACACGTTAGGAAACTGGAAAACCGACGCGACTTCAAACACCACGGTAGCGCAGTTGCCCGGAGCCCAGACGAATGTCTCCTTTGATACGACGACCCCCGGCGCCACACATCTCTCGACAACCCTCGACCGGAACTTCGACATCAACAGTCTCACCTTTAGCGCGGCGGCTACTGCTTCCGTGACGATCGCGGGCCCGGGCACTCTGACGATCGAGGCCACCAACGCCAATGGCAACACCAGCGGGAATGGTATCACGGTCAACACGCCGAGTTCGGGCACGCCGGTCGTGACGATCTCCGCGAATGTCGCTCTCGCGCAGAGTCAGACATGGACCGTCAACACCGGCGGGGCCCTCGCCGTCAGCGGAACTATCTCGGGAACAGGCATGGCCCTCACCAAGGCGGGGGCAGGCGCGCTGACGCTCACCAACACGAACACCTACACCGGCGGGACGACGGTCAGCCAAGGGATTCTGAGTTTTGCAAACGGGTCGCTTGGCAGCAGCGGCAACATCACGGTCAACGGCGGCACGCTGCAATGGAACGGTTCAAACACGCAGGATATTTCTTCGAGGCTGACGCTGCAAAGCGGCGGGGCGGCGACGTTGGATACCAACGGCAACGATGTGACCCTTGCGAACGGGTTTGGCGGAAATACAAACAGTTCGCTGACCAAGGCGGGGGCAGGCACGCTGACGCTCAGTCACGCGAACACCTACAGCGGGGCGACGACCGTCAATGGCGGGACGCTGAAAGCGGATGCAGCCGGTGCGCTGGGAACTTCATCCAGCCTGGCAGTCAACACGGGAGGGACGCTCCTGCTCAATGCGAGCGGCGCAAGCGGCTCGCCGACACCGAGCTTGACCCTGAACGGGGGCAAGCTGCTGCTGAATGCCGCGAGCACGACGACCAACACGCTGGGAGCCATCACGCTGAGCAGCAGTTCGACGATTGACTTTGGAGCCGGTAACCATGGCGGCGTGCTGAATTTGGGAAGCGTTACGAGTTGGAGCGGCAGGTTGAGCATCTGGGACTGGTCCGGGACACCTTGGTGGGGCGGTTCGGGCGACGTGGATCGGTTGCTGGTGTCGGAAGCGGCGGCGGGATCGTGGACCTCCAGTGACCTGGCCTCCATCGATTTCTACTCGGACGCAGGGACCACCAAGCTCGGTGGGGGCGGGGCGCGTCTGGTGTCGCTAGGCGGCGGCGGATACGACCTCGAGATCGTGGCCGTGCCGGAGCCCTCGACGGTGGTGGCCGGGCTGTTGCTGGCCGGGATTGTGGGCTGGCGCGAACGCCGCCGGATTTCTTCCCTGCTGGCGGCCCTCGCGACACTTCGCGGACTGGAGGGGTAGGATAGCTGCGTAGCCGCTATTTTGCGATGTCGGCTCCAAAAGGTCGGCACTACAGCGGCGCTTGATTTGAGATGGTTTGCGGGGAGTGGATTTTCGGCGGGGCTTGCTCCGGCAGGGTGATTTTGAGTTGCTGGAGCAGAAGCAGGAGGTCTTTTTCAGGTTGGGAGTAACGGGTGAGGACGATTTTGAGGCCGTCTGTTGTGGGGAGGTGGACGTCGAGCATCTGCACGGCGGCGAACTTTTCGAGCACGGCTCGTGGAGTCAGGCCGCTGGCGCGGGATTTGAGCCGAGCCTTGAGTGTGACCTGCAGGCAGTAGGCGAGGAACGAGATGAAGATCGCCGGCTAATTTCCAAGAGGGGGTTTCAGAACTCCGCCAGAAATCAGGAAATTGCAGGCGAGTTCCATCGTTTTGGGTGTGAACCCGAGTTGCCCGGAGAGGCGCCGGACCGACGGAAGGCCGCTTCCGGGCCCGAGCTTCTGCCGGGCCACCCATTCCCGCACCGCTTTCAGCGCACCGGGATACTGGCTTTTCATGGAGAAAGGGGAAACACGCGCGTAATTTCCCGTCTTTCTGCGCCCGGAGCCCGTTTGACGCAAGAATTTTTTTGACCGCCTGCCGGGTTGCGATATTTTCTCCCTCGGACAGGCAGCAAACCAATCCACCAAAACCACCAATTAACAATTCTATGAAAATCTCAAAACTCAGTTCCCTCGCCGCACTGGCCATCGCCCTCGCGGTTTATTCAGTCAACTCCGCGCAGGCCCAAGTGATCCTTGCGGTGAACATGAACTCCTCTTCGACTGCCGGATTTACAGGCACATTCACGGATCCCGTTGACAGTTCCACGTTGGCTTTCAACCAATGGAACGGCACGAGTGGTACTGACCTTACGCGTACTTTCGGTGGTATTGGCGTAACTTTCGCAGATACTGGCGCGACTTGGGTCACTCGGACGACTTTGACGACGGGCGCGTATGCGACACTCTATAATGACTTCGTAATCCTTGGTAGCATTAAACATTTTACAATCAGCGGGCTCACCGCTGGCGACCAATACCGCCTCTACATCCAGTCATACGAGCCGGCTGCACTTAGAGCCGGTTCATTTACGCCCGCCACAGCGAACCTGGCTGGCCCGGTCACTCTGACCTCCCCCGGGACAATTGACGCGAATACCGGCACTAGTCTGTTCTATCCCACCGCATCAGTTACGTTTGGTTATAATAACGGTGGGAGCGGCACTTGGACCCTATCCACTCTCACGGCCGATAGCAGCGGAGATATCGTCATCAATTATACCGGCACCAGCGGCAGTACGCGTATCAACGGTATTGAGTTGAGCCTCGTCCCCGAGCCGGCGACATGGGCTCTGCTGGCCTTCAGCCTGACGACGGTGATGGTGCTGCGCCGGCGGCGGGCCTGAGATTCTTCAACCATTTTTGTCCGGTTTGGTTAGGCGCGCGGGTTTCTTTGGGGTTTCCCGATGCGCCGCTGACAAAGCCGTCTGGTTCTTGGGGGGCCAGGCGGCTTTTTCTTGGCCGGGACAAATTTATTAGCCGCAGGGAACGGAGAGGAAAACGCAGGAAGCCAGCACGGCAACAACGAGACTCGAAAAAGTGGTTCAAACGGCCACAAAAAGGCACAAAAATGCACAAAAACAGAAAGATAGTGATTCCGGGCTGTGTCACTCGCCCGCCGGGCGAACGGAAACCGGGATACTGAGGTGTCCTTAAGATGGAATACAATGAATTAACCGCAGAGAACGCAGAGAACGCAAAAACAGGGGGAACGGGCGTCTCGCCCGTTTGGAGACTGGGCCTCGCATCAAAAACCAATGCCCACACGGGCGGGACGCCCATGCCCCCTGGGCAGATATCTTCGATCCCGCACTTTTCGGAGATGCGCCCCTGCCGTTCGGCCAGCATGTGTCGCATGCAAAGCGCTTTTTTTGTGACTTTTTGCGCCTTTTTGCGGCCAATTCATCTGCCGGATTTAAGATGAAAAATGCAACCAACCGGCCTGGTGCCGCGCTCGCACTGGGCCTGCTCTTGCTCGCGGGCGGCTTCCTGCGCGCGATGGATCAAACCGCCGCCGACGCCGTGGCCACAGCCGCTCTCAACGGGCGGACCGCCGGGGTCTGCGCCGTGCCTCGATGCGGCACGGGCGAGCTGGTGGTCTCGTTCGCGAATAAAAGCCGGATGCTCGTCCACGGGTTCGACAACAACTGGGGGAACGTCGCCGCCGCGCAGGGCAAGATCGCCGCGCTGGGCCGCCTCGGGCGCGGCATTTATGTGAGCAAAGCGCCGTTGACCCCGATGCCGTATGCGGACAATTTTCTCGACGTGCTGGTGCTGGACGGCGCGGCCGGGGCGGAATTGACCGCCGGGCTCTACGCCGAAATCGAGCGGGTGATCAGCCCCGGCTGCAGCGCGTGGGTTTCGAGTTCCGGCGACCTCAGCGGGTGGATCAGCGCGGCGACGGGCTCCCAGGGATCCACCGCGCTCTCGACGGCGCAGGTGGTTTCCAACAGCACCGGCACATGGGCGGTCATCACCCGCAAGCCGACGATTCCCGGCACGTTCGAGTGGAACCACGCCAACGGCTCGCCGGACGGCAACCGGTTCACGACCGACACGGTGGCGCGCTGGCCGTTCATCCCGCAGTGGCGGCAGAAACCCTACACAACGCAAAGATATAACGCCTATCTTCCCGCGCGGCCGAATGTGAATCTGAGTTTCGTGACCGACCCGGTTTGCGCGGGCGGGCGGATGTATCAGATCCTGGACGCGCAGGATGGGCTGGACCCGTCCAAGGGCTATTACGGTTTTCAAAACAACACCTATTTCGTCCGCGCCATGAGCATGTTCAACGGGCAGATCCTTTGGGAGCAGGGTATCCCGGCGTTTGCAGTCAACTCGCCGTTGATGGCGGGTACGGCGCATCTTTTTTGCATCGGAGACCCCGCCGGGGGGACGCTGATCGGGACGGTCCGGGCGTTTGACGGCCCGACAGGCGCGCCCTGCGACATGTCGGCGCTGCTTGCGGGCGGCGAAAATGTGGTGAACGCGCCGGAAGCCGGAGGGGCGCTCTGCGGGGTGATCGGCGACACGCTTTACGGGATCAAGACCGACGGGGCGGCGAACTATCTCTTCGCCTACAACCAATCGAGCCCGAGCGCGGGGAGCATCGGGTATAAAGTGAATGTCGGCAACCGGGCCGGGAGCATCGAGTGGTGCCTGTTCGTGGACCGTGCCTATATCCTGACTTCCTCCGGCGGGAACAGCACCCTCGACAGGCTCTCGTGTTACAACCTGGCCGACGGGTCGTTGCGCTGGGGGCCGGTGGCCATGTCCCAACCGCAGGCGGTTGCCCCGAATGCCAACAGTTTTCAGGCGCTCGGAAGTTCCCAGGGGGTTCTGGTGGGCAACCGGAACGGCAGCTCGATGACGCTTTATTCGGCCGTGGACGGGCATCAGATCTGGACCAACCCGGGCGCGGTGGGAGTTCCGGCCATGCTGAACGACAGCCTGGGAATCATCGTCGGGGCGAAAAACCAGAACCCGAACGGGGATAACTCGAGCGGGAAGTGGAGTCTTGCCACCGGCCAAAAGACCGGAAGCCTCGGTGCTGCGGGCGGATGCGCCACCGCAGTCAGCGCAACGCCCCAAGCGTTCTTTTCGCAGTATGGGCTGAATTCCTTTTTTGACACGCAAAAGTCGTTCCCTGCACTCTGGTCCTGCGTTCCCCGCCGTCTGGACTGTACGGAATCCGCCCTGATTTCGGACGGCATGAAGATCCACCAAGGGATGAAAGGGTGCTCTTGTGTGATGAATATCCGGGGCAACGTGATTGACGGCCCGATGGGGACGTTCAACGCCGAACAGGCCGCCGTGCAGGCAGACCGCCTCGACCAGGGGCCAGCCTACGGGATCACTCCGGCCCTGGCGATGTCGGGCTCGCTCGACTGGCTGGCCTATCGCGCGAACAACAATCACAGCGGCTCGGTGTCGGCCACCGTCCCATCCCCGGCCAATCTCGGGCTCCTCTGGCAGTATGCCAATCCCGTCCCGTTCGTGACGCCGCCGGCGATCGACAATTACCGCACCGACCACAAGGCGACGACTTTGGTGACGGCCAACGGGTTCACATTCATGGCCGGCAGCGACGGGATCGTGAAATGCCTGGACAACGCGACCGGCCAGTTGGTCTGGAGCTTTGCCACCGGCGCGGAGATTTTCGCCTCGCCTGCGCTCGACAGCGGCTATGTCTATGTCGGGTCGGGCGACGGATACGCCTACTGCCTCGACGCGGCGACGGGCGGGCTGGTCTGGCGGTTCCGGGCCGCGCCGGCCGAGCGGCGGATGAACCATTACGGCAAGCTGATGAGCACGTGGCCGATATTGACCGGCGTGCTGGTCAACAGCGGCACGGCCTATTTCGCGTCGGGGAGCGTCGATTATTTCGGGGCGCACGTCTTCGCGGTGAACTCGCAGACCGGCCAGTTGGTCTGGCAAAACACCACGGCGGGAACCTTTATCGACGCGGCCAGCCGGGTCGGGCTCTCGCCGAGCGGTTACATGGCGATCGTCGGAAGCAATCTCTGGGTGCGGAGCTGGAATTATTACGACGGTTTTTTCGATCTGGCGACCGGCGCGGCGCAAGCGACGCCCGCCACCTCGAACACCGGACGCCCTTATACCGGTTCTTGCGACATCGGCGTGCTGGGCTCCTACATCTTGCGGGGCGGAAAAACGTTCTTCCACGAAAACAACGACTGCAACAAAGGCGGGTATTCGTTCACCAAACTCTCGGGAGCCACACCGCAATATCCGCGTGTCAGCTTCCAGGCGCCCGCCGGAAACGGCTCGCCGTGGGAGCCGTGCATCATGCCGGCCTGGGATTCCTCTTCGATTTTCATGGTCACGGCCGGCAACACCCTGTGCAAATTCACGCTTTCCGGGACGAACGGTTATTATGCCTACCTCGATGCCGCCGTGGCGGCCAACGCCGGCGGCAAACCGCCCGAGGCAACCTTCATCACGGGAAACACCGCCACTTCCGACTGGTCGCTTGGCGTCGGCTCATGGAATGGCGCCATGGACGTGGTGGCGGCGGGCAATATCGTGGCCGAAGTGCAACCGGTCAACGCCTGGTATGGACTGATGTACTGGGATACCTATGATTGGCGTCTCCGAGTGTTTGACAAGTCAAGCGGGGCGCTGCTCTGGACCAGCCCGCAACTGCCGGGCGAACCGCTTTACCAAGGCCTCGCCGTGGATCGCAACGGGAACATCCTGGTGGCGCTCGTGAACGGCGATGTCCTTTGCTACGGCGTCAACGCGAATCAGGTCGTCGCCCCGGTCTTCTCGCCAACCACGCCGCCGGCCGGAGCCGGCTTCCCCAACACCATGGTCGGAAACACCCCGATTACCATTGCCACAACGACTCCCGGCGCGACGATTTACTACACGACCGACGGCTCCGCGCCGACCACGTCGTCGGCCCACGGAACCGCCGGCTCCTCGACCGCCTCGTTGTCCGCGAACGCGAGCTTCATGCTCAAGGCGATGGCCGCCAAAAGCGGGATGCAGGCCAGCGCCACCACCAGCGTCAGTTATGCGTTCCAGACCGCGGCTCCGGTCATCTCGCCCAGCGGTGGCGTGTTTGCCGGGCCGACCCAGGTCACGCTGTCCGCCGGTGCGGGAGCGGCGATCTATTATACGATTGACGGCAGCAGCCCGAACAGAAACGGGATCTTATATACCGGGCCGTTCACCCTGCCCCTGGGTGTTTTCACCGTCGCGGCCTCGGTGAAACAATCGGGACTGCTCGACAGCACTGCCACCAGCGCGCAGTTTAGCATCGGGGTGCCCACGAAGCCGGTCATTTCCTTGAGCGGAACAGGGTGGACTGGCAGCGGCGGTTCCTACAGCTCCTTTTATCCGGTGACTGCCACGATCACCTCCTCGCCGGGCGCGGCCATCTGGTACACGCTCGACGGCTCGATACCGAGCCCCACGAGCGCGTCCTCGCAGCTTTACACCGGGCCGCTGACCCTTTCGAAATTCGGACTGAATTCGATTCTTGCGATCGCCGTCGCGTCGGGAATCAAGACCACGTATGCTCAGGCGATGATTTACATCGGCCAGGTCGGCCTGGTCATGTCGAGCAGCGGCGGCGGCACGACCAGCCCGCCGCCGGGCACCAACACGGTCTGCCCGCTTGTCAACCAAACGATCACCGCCACCCCCAACAGCGGGTATCATTTCAAGAAGTGGGTGGTCACCGCGGGCTCGCCCTACGATTTCAATATGTATGGCGCGAATGGAGCCTCCTGGACGAAAACGACCAGCCTCGACAACCCATCGACAATCAACCTGACCGGAAGCAACAGCGTGACGGTCACGGCCTATTTTGAGCCGGACACCCAATGCACGGTGGCGACCTCGATCACCGGCGGCGGAACCATCAGCCCCGCCCCCGACGCGAACGGCGAAATCGTCTTCACCGCCGGGACAAGCCCGAAAGTCAACTTCTCTCCGGCCAGCTATGTCTTGGGCACGACGCTGACCGTGGACGGAAACGACGCCACGGATTCGATCTCCAGCAATAGTTACTCCTTTGCGAACATCCAGGGGACGCACACGCTGTCCGTCATCTTTTTGAGCAACTACAACAGCGGGTGGAACGAGCATACTTACGGCTACACCAGTGCCCCGATCGGTGTGGGCACCAGCCCCTTCGTTTTCAACCCGCCCACCACCTACACCGCAGACAATCTTTACCCGCCGACGGTGTATGTCCCGGAGGGCGGCTCCACAACCTTCACGGTTTGCCTCAGAGCCCAGCCACCGGCCAATGCCGTCGTGTCGGTCGCCCCCTCGAACACCAGCCCCAATATCTTCGCCAGCCCCTCGACCCTGACCTTCACCACTTCCAACTGGAGCGCGCCCCAGACCGTGACGCTCACCGCGCCGGACGACCATGCGATCAAAAGCCGGATTTCGTATTTTGCCCTGACCTCCCCCGTTATCAACCCGATGGATCCGAATGACTGGAATTATCAGTATACAAATTTCATGTACCGGGATTACGTGGTCGCGCGCACCGTGGAGTCCGATTTTTCGTTCACGGTCAACAGCGGCGGCAATGGCACCACCTCCCCCTCGGGCCAGCTTGTGCTCGGCAAAAACGATCTGCCGCTTTCCATCAGCGCCACGCCTTCGACAAATTATACCTTCAAAAACTGGACCGTCACCAGCGGGGCGGCGACCTTTGCCAACTACGCCTCGCCCTCCACCACGGTCGGCGCGACCGCCGGCCCGGTCGTCATCCAGGCCAATTTCGTCCGGGAAATCCCGAAACAGCTCGACCTCTGGATGAAGGCGTATGGGTTGGCCGGATCGGACGCTCTGGCCACCGCGAACCCCGCCGGCGACGGGATCAAGAACCTGATCAAATACGCGCTGGGAATCGACCCGAGCCAGCCCAGCCAGGCGGCATTTGATCCCGGCCACCCCGATGTGCCGGGGATGCCGTCGGTGAGCTGCGACGGAGTCAACCTCTATTTCAATTACCAGAGGGACATCGCCAAGACCGACATCAGTTACACCGTCGAAACCAGCACCGACCTCGTCCACTGGTCAAACGCCGGCGTCTCAGAGCAGGTGCTGTCCTCGAACGGGACCGTGCAAACCGTCCAAGCAAGCGCCGCAAGGAGCGGCCCAAAGTGCTTCATCCGGTTGCGGGTGACCACGCAGTAAGCTATTTCCCGTCATCGAACACCAACCTCATAAGGAATAAACCTAACCCGAATATCTCAGACCCCGTGACATATGCGGGCTAACAATCCACAACACTAAACCCGGATCCAGCGATTGAAAAATTCTTTCAGAATGGAAAGCCCGGCCTCGGCCGCTTCGCGTCCTGCGTTGCAACCTCTACAAGAATAGCTGTTTTCGGGCTAAAAACTAGAAAAGAAACCCATGAAACAATCCAACCTGGCAGGAAGCCATCCCGCTTCCAAACGAGAAGTCGTCCAACTTGCGCTCGACCATAAACATCCCCCGTATGTCCCCTGGTCGTTTAGTTTTACCTGGGAAGCGAGACAGGCATTGGAGCGGCACTTCGGGGCCAGCGGAGACGATCTGGACGAGCTTTTGGGAAATCATCTTCTGGAGCTGGGCAGCGCGGGCGGGTTTTACAAGGACATCGGCAATGACCGCGTGCAGGACGTCTTCGGGGTGGTCTGGGACCGAAGCCAGGATAAGGACATCGGGAATGTCGAGGGTCATGTGCTGCCTGAGCCGACCATGGAGGGCTTCGAGCTTCCCGACCCGCGCGACCCAAGGTTTTTTGCGGACATCCCGAAAAAAATCGCGCGGTTCCCCGACCGTTTCCGCCTGTTTGCCATCGGGTTTTCCCTGTTTGAACGGGCATGGACACTCCGCGGCATGGAAAACCTGCTGATGGATTTCATCGAAAACCCGGAGTTTGTCCACGAGCTTTTCACGCGGATTGCCGACTATAACATCGCCCAGGTGAAGGCCGCCTTGGACTATGACATCGACGGCGTTTATTTCGGGGATGACTGGGGGCAGCAGCACGGGCTGATCATGGGCTACGAAAAATGGCGCGAGTTCATCTATCCCCAGATCCGCAGGATGTATGCCGTGGCGCGGAACGCGGGGAAGCGCCAGTTCATCCATTCCTGCGGCGACGTGGACGAGCTGTTCGAGGATCTGGTTTCGGTCGGCCTCAATTGTTTCAACCCCTTCCAGCCCGAAGTCATGGATACAGCGGCGCTGATGAAAACCTATGCCGGGCGCCTGTCGTTTTGGGGAGGGCTTTCGACCCAGTCCACGCTTCCCTACAAAGGGGTCGCCGACGTGCGCGAAGAAAGCGAACGCCTTCTGCGGGACGGTGCCCGCGGGGGTTACATCTTCTCGCCCGCGCACGCGGTCGAAGGCGATGTGCCGCTGGATAACATGCTGGCATTTATCGAGGCCGCCCATTCCCAGCCGGCCGTGCGGCAGCATTCTGTGCAGTCCTGATCCGAAGACCAGGCACGTATCTCTGAGCCATTATGAAATCAACAACCAAATGAGATCAGCCCATTTTCCCATGACCACGCGCGAGCGATTCCATGCCGTAATGAACTTCCAGCCGTTCGACCGCCTGCCTGTGGTTGAATGGGCTAACTGGTGGGACAAGACGATTGACCGATGGCACCAGGAGGAGCTGCCGAAAGACCTGACCGACCGCTACGACATTGTCCGGCATTTCGGTTTGGACATGTATTGCCAGGACCGGATTTTCTCGATCAACTGGATGACCTGCCCGCAACCAGCTTCGCACGGAGCTCCGCTCCTGAGCTCCATGGATGACTACGAGCGCCTCCGCCCGCATCTTTTCCCTGATGTGGAATTCATGAGCGACCGATGGAATGTGTGGGGGGAATGGGCGGAGCTCCAGCGGAAGGGGGAAGCTGTCCTCTGGTTTTCGCTTGATGGCTTTTTCTTGTTCCCGAGGGCCCTGCTGGGAATCGAACCGCATCTCTTTGCTTTCTACGACGATCCAGAACTCATGCACCGGATGAACTCCGACCTGGCCGCGTGGCATCTGGGCATCATTGAAAAGCTCGGCACGATCTGCGCTCCAGACTTTATGACCTTCGCCGAGGATCTCAGCTACAACAATGGGCCGATGCTCTCGAAAGGGCAGTTCGACGAGTTTTTGAAGCCATATTATCATCAGGTCATTCCTGCGGTGAAGAATATCGGGACGATTCCGTTCGCTGATTCTGACGGGGACATCACCATGCCCGCCGGCTGGTTCGAGGAGGCGGGAATCGAGGGGATTCTCCCCCTCGAGCGGCAGGCCGGGGCCGATATCGCGACGGTGCGCGCCATGCATCCCCGCATGAAATTCATCGGGCACTTCGACAAAATGACCATGAACCGGGGCGAGGCGTCCATGCGCGCCGAGTTCGAGCGTCTGCTGCCAACGGCGGCGAAAGGCGGGTTCCTCGTCGGTTGCGATCACCAGACCCCGCCCGGGGTTTCCTACCGGGATTACCAGCTCTATCTTTCGCTCTTCCGCGAATATGCCGGGCAGGCGGGCCGTCTTTCGCAATGAGGGCGGGAACAATGCTGCAATGACATGCGAAAATACTAATTGTTATCAAATTTCCCCATGACACGCTCCCACAAACAAAAAACAAACGTTAATTCCGCAAAAAAACCGCTGGCCGTCGGCATGCACCCTTTTTGGTCTTGGAATGACGACATGCAAGCCGCCGAAATCCGGTGGCAAATCGAACAAATGGCACAACAAGGCGTGCGCGGCTTTTTCATTTGTGCACGGCAAGGACTTCAACAACCTTACCTCTCGGAATCCTTTTTCCAGCTCGTTGATGTCGCGATCCAGGCGGCGGCCAGGCACAAGATGACGGTCCACCTCTATGATGAATACCCCTATCCCAGCGGCGCGGCGGGTGGTGAAGTCATTCTGGGCAACCCTCAATTTCGGGCGACCACGCTCGTCCAGCAACAGTTTGATCTCTCCGGCGGCACGATCCGCCAGGAACTGCCGCGCGGCACTGTGCTCTGTTGCTTCGTGTATTTGAAGGCCAGCGGTTTAACATCACGAAACACCGATACGAAGCAGTGGAATAGCGCGAACAATGGTGGCGTGCATCAGAGATCGCCGCGCCTAGCCCGCTTATCTAAGAAAAAGATGGGAAGGCTCCGCAAGAAACAGAAAACGAAATGATTAATCCAAAACCGATCAATAAAACAGAGGAAAACAACATGCGCGCAGGGATCACCCCGATCCTATTGGTTGCGCTGTTTCAATTATTGAACCTGCATGCGGCGGAACCGACGGCCGGTAGCCCTCAGCAACCTTCCCCGAAAGATTTGCCGATGGATTTGATCGAAAGCAAAGGCGTCTCGCCGGAGCCCGCATGTTGCGGGTGGGGACCGTGGCGGAAAGGCGCGGAATCTGTCTTTGCCAATAGCGGGAGCACCCCGTTGAAAGTGGGCGATGTCACGATTCCTCCGAACACCGTCGTCGTCGATTCGCCTCTTGCCCGGGCCGTGGCGATCGGCTGGCGGAGCCCCATCAATGGCATGGTAAGTGTTCAGGCCACGTTGACGTATGCCGTGCCGACCGGTGGTGGGCGCAACGGTGTCTCCTGGGCGATTCTCGCGCCGGGAAAACCGCCCAAGGAGCGGCAGATTGCCGCCGGGGTGCTTGGCGAAGAAGAATACTGCGTGATCCCTGCTCCGGCAGACGCGAAAAGTCTTGCAACCGTTCCGGTGGCAAAGGGTGACTTTTTGCAACTTCAGATATCCCCGATCACAACGCGCAGTGACTACATGACGCTCGTTGACTTGGTGATTTCCGAGGTGGGAGGCGCGGGTCGCAAATGGAATTTGGCACAGGATGTGTCCCCGGATATTCAGGCAGGCAATCCCCACGCCGATTCGTTGGGCAACCCCGCCGTGTGGTATTTTTCCAGCCCGGCAGAGTGGTGTCCTCCAGAGAAGTCGGTCACTGCGCAAGCTCCTGCCGCAGGGCCTCCAGCCGAAAAATGGAGCGTTGCCACCGATGACACGAAAGTCACGGTCGGGGCGACGACCGCCGGGCAACTTTGCCTCTACGAACTCAGCAATCCGGCGGACGGCTGGAACTGGACGGCCAAACCTTCTGTCGTCGATTTGATGAGCAAGGCAAAAGTGAAAGACGCCGACTGCGATCTCCACTGGAAGTTCAAGGATGGAACACTGGACAAGACAGACGGGCAGAAGCTGACGATCCGTTTCGTGAACGAAAGCCCGGCTCTCGAATTGCAGTCGGTCTGGTGGGCGCGGCCCGGACGCGGCCCCGTGCGGCACACGACCTCGATCGTGAACCGTTCGGAGGATCCCGTCACCTTCTACGAACAACCGTCGGTCCAGGTGGACATCTCCGGCAAGGCCGATGACGGCGCTTTAAACATGGTGACCATCAACAACGATGGCTCCACGTATGACAAGGTCGGAGTTTACCGGCAGCCAGTGAACCCCGGATTCTACCGGACTGTTTTAACCGATCCATTCCATCCGCAGTTCATTCCCTACGCTCTGTTCGATGGGGGAGGGAATCACGGCGTGTATGCTGGCGTCGAGTGGAGTTACTGTCGGATTGCGGCTGCTCTCGCGGAGGACCAGAAGCCGGGCGGCGCGCGCATCCGTGGCGGCGTCCATCCGGAATTTTCCATCGATGTAGCCCCCGGCGAGACCTTTGAAGCGCCTTCCGGATTGATCGGCGCCTACAAAGGCGACAGCGACGACGCGGGCAACAGCCTGCGCAAATATCTTTTCAATTACAGCATGCCGGAGATTGTCCGCAAAGATAATGGCTACCCCAAGGTTCAATGGAATGCGTTCGGGGCCACGGGCGAAAAGCCCAATTCATGGTCGTGCCTGGAATCGAAATACTACCCGCTGATCGACGATATCGGACCGTTGGGCTTCGAAGAAGTGATGATCGATGTCGGATGGAATGACGCGAATCATTGCGACGCGCATGGGCAACTGACGTTCGACGCGCATCCCAAGAACTGGCCATCGGGCATGGCCAAAGCCGCCGACTACACGCACCAGGCGGGGATGCGTTTCGGGCTCTACATGAGTGGACATCACAATATGGCCACGCCTGAAGGTCGTGACATCCGCATGAAGATTGTCCGCCGTTTATATGACGAATATCACGTTGACCTTTGGCGGAGCGACGGGGCGGGAGCGGTTTTGCAGCCCAATTACCAGGCGGTCAAGGGGTTTTACTCCATGCTCGACCAACTCTACCGGGAAATCCCCAACTTCCAATGGGAGAACTGCTGCGACGGCGGAAGAATCAAAGATTTCGGCGCGATGAAACGAGCGGTGAAGATATTCATGACGGACTCGTATCAATCCTTTATTGTCCGTTTGGCCTTTTATGACAGTTCGTTTGTTTTCCCTCCAGCGCAATTGTTGGGATGTCTAGGCCAATGCCGCCCTCAGGGAGCGGACGGCATGAAGTTTGCCTTTCGTACCATATCGATGGGAGCGCCGGAATGGTTTATTGATTCCCCCTCTGGAAGCAACGGCAATGCCCCGTGGACTGACGAGGAGAAGGCCGCCGTCAAGTCGGCTGTCGAAACCTACAAAACGAAAATCCGCCCCTTGATTCGCAGCGCGGACCTCTACCACATCCTGCCGCGTCCGGGTCCTGGCACGCAATTGGATGGCATTGAGTATTTCGATCCGACAACCGGCAAAGGCGTGGTCTATTTGTTCAAGCCCTGGGGCGGCCCCGATGCGATGACAATTAAACTGCGCGGGCTTGCCCCGGACAAAACCTATCGCGTCACCTTCGAAGACGGCACCAACCCGGCGGTCGAAAAGACAGGCAGCGAGCTGGCGAATGGCATCGAGATCACACTCAAAGGGGCGGGCGTATCGGAACTGATGTTCCTGGACGCCCGGCAATGAAGTCATTTGGCGCTCCGGGGGCTGATCAGGCATGTTTCCGCATTATAGGTATTGCAATAATACAATGAATACTAAAATGACTTCAAGGGAGAGAGTTAGGAAAGCCATAAACCACCAGAAACCGGACAGGGTCCCGATTGATATTGGCGGGACGAAAGTCACCGGAATCCACATAGACGAATATGTTGAACTTGCCAGGTATCTGGGGTTGGACCTTCTCCCGCCTAAGGTTTACGAGCAATGGCAGATGCTTGCCAGGGTTGATGATCCGATGATGCGGTGGTTGCATGCCGATGTGATTCAGCTCGAAAATCCCATTGAAACCTGGGGGATTGAAAACAAGGACTGGAAAGTCTGGAAAACAAACGTCGGCAACGAGGTCTTGATGCCCGGCGGTTATCATCCTGTCAAAGATGAAGAGGGCTACCTACGGCTTTACGATGCCAATGGAATATCCATGGCGGTCATGGCTCCGACCGGCCTTTACTACGACAAGGATTGCGCGACGGCGGTGTCGGACGGGGAATTTCATTTCATGGATCCCGAGGATTGGAAAAAGTCCATCCCCCTCTATTCGGAGGAGGAACTTTGCATCCTCGAAAAGAGGGCGAAGTTTTTGCATGAACACACCGATTATTCCGTGCATGGAGGTTTTCTAAAGGGCGGCCTTGGAACCAACGGACTGTTTGCCGGGCATACAATCGGCGACTGGATGTGCATCCTTCTTGAGGAAAAAGAGTATGCCTATTCCATCCTGAGAGCCACGGCTGAACGGGCTGTGCAGAACTTGGAGTTATACCTCCAGGCCGTCGGGAAGTATATCGACACCATTTTAGTATCAGGCACCGATTTTGGCTCGCAAAGGGCTGAAATATACAATCCTGAAATCTTCAAGGAGCTGCATTTTCCGAATTATAAGTTGATGAATGATTATGTGCATCAACACAGCCAGGTGAAGACCATGCTCCACAGTTGCGGCTCCATTTGGAACCTCATCGAGTATTTCATCGAGGCGGGAGTGGACATTTTAAACCCGCTGCATACCAACACCTTTAACATGGACCCCGCCAGATTGCAAGAAAGGTTCGGGGGAAGAGTGGTCTTCTGGGGTGGAGGAATTGAAACTCAAACGGTGCTGCCTTATGGGACAGTGGAAGAGGTCGCGGAGCAGGTCAGGGAAAGAATCCGTATTTTTGGAAATGGCGGCGGGTTTGTGTTTGCCGCGGTTCACAACATCCAATATGGGGTACCGCCACAGAATGTCGCGGCGATGGTTGAAGCCGTGATGAAATATGGCTGACGTTCGGTCATCGCCTGGCGCACGGCGCGTCGGCGGCGCGACTCCTCGAATAGCCGGAGGATGCAGGATGCCACGACCTCGCTGCTAGTTTTTAGCTAAGTGAACAGCATGAGGGCTAGAGCGGTTTAAGTATAATTGTAGCCACGGCGCTCTGTCGCCGTGCCGGCGCTGCGCCTCGACAGAGCGAGGCGACTACAACGATGTTACCGGCCATGACCTTATTTAAAATGCTCTAAAGAGCCAGCGGGTAACGTCCCGCCGCCACCGCTTCGTCGAACATGGCGAGCACGTTTTCCGGGGGGACATCCGGCTGGATGCAATGCACCGAGGATAGGATGTAGCCGCCTCCGGGGGCGAGGTCTTTGATGCGCCGGCGCACTTCGGCGCGCACGTCGTCAGTCGTGCCGCGTGGCAGAACCCAACTGGTATCGATCGCCCCGCAGAACGAAAGCCGCGCGCCAAATTCGCGCTTGAGCCGGGCGGTATCTCCCATCGTGCCGGCCGCAACGTGGATCGGGTTCAGGAGATCGATCCCCGCCTCGATCAGGTCCCCGATCAACGAGTAAATATTCCCGTCGGAATGGTAGAATATTTTTGCCTTGGTGCGTTGTTTGATCGCATGGAAAAGCTCGGCGTGCAGCGGCTTGACCATGCGCCGGTACATTTGGGGCGAGATGAGGGTTGTCTCCTGGCTGCCCATGTCGTCGCCGGTGACAATGACGTCGATGTGCGGGCCCGCCTCCTCCAGCAGCGCGATGACGGCGCCCCGCATGAGATCGGTCAGCTTTCGCAGCAGCGCCTCCGCAAATTCCGGGTCGCAGGCCAGGTCGGCAAAGCAGTTTTCGATGCCGCGCAGCATGTAGCAGAACTCGAACGGGGAGATACCGCTGAGTGCGACGACCGCGTGGCCGGCATCGTGAATGGCCTTGGCGCGGTCGGCCAGCCCCTCGAACCGGCTTGGATGGGCCAAATCCGGCCACGGATAGCTGTCCAGATCGTCAATCGTCGCGCCGGCGAGCGGCGGAACGGAAATCTCATGGTAAAGGCTCCCCGGATGCCTGAGCCACTGCAACCCCCACACATCGACAAATTCGCTTTCGGAAATGTCGCGAGGCAGCGTGGAGGGAGGCGGGCCGGGGATCAGCGGGCGGGCGTCGGAATGGCATCGCTCCATCACCTCCTCGTCAAGCAGCGAATACCCTAACGCGCGCCAGAACACCTTCGTCTCACGATCGATGCCAAGGTGCGCCTTGAGCCGGTCGTAGGCTTGGCCCAGCATCGTCGTGACGCCGGATGCGCCGAAAAAAATCGGGACGCGGTCCGGCTCTTCGTGGTTTAGTGCGCAGAGGACTCGCTCGTGGGAATTCATAACCTCGCATTTTTAATTGCGGGCACGACAAACAACCACCTGTTTTCAACCGGAAGCATGAGGAAAAGCAAAGCAATCGGCGTAAAACAGGTGGTTGAAACCCATGAACGTGCCAGCCTTATCCCATGATGAAAGTTGATCTGAACGGACAGGTGGCGCTTGTCACCGGTGCCGCCCGCGGCATCGGGATGGCGATTGCGGACGAACTGGGCCGGAATGGAGCCCGGGTGGTGTATGCGGACATCGATTACGAGACCGCGAAAATCTCTGCGGCCAACTCGGGTTCCGGCACGGCGCTGGCGATGGACGTGAGCAAGGAAGACCAGGTGGATGCGGGTATCTCGCAAATCCTGAAGGAACAGGGACGCCTCGACATCCTGGTCAACAACGCGGGCATCAACACGGCGAAGCATCGCGTGAACATCGACCAGTTTCCGCTGGAAGAATGGCAGCGCATCATCGACGTCGATTTGACCGGGCTTTTCCTCGTCAGCCGGGCGGGCAGCCGGGCCATGATCCCGAACAAGAAAGGCCGCATCATCAATATTTCCTCGGTTCTCGGAGTCGTGCCCGCGCGGTTGCAGTGCGCGTTCACGGCGGCCAAGGCCGGAGTGATTCACCTCACCCGCACGATGGCCATCGAACTCGCGCCCAGCGGCATCCTCGTCAACTGCATCGCCCCGGGTTCGACGCTCACCGAGGGAACAAAATCGTTGTTTTACGGCAAAAACGCAATGATGGAGGACCGGGCGCAGCGGATGCTCAGCCATGTGCCGCTCGGAAGGCCGGGCACGACGGAGGAGATGGCCAGCACCGCGCTCTTCTTCGCGGCGCCCGAGAGCAGCTACATCACCGGGCAAATTTTGTGCGTCGATGGCGGCTGGTCTGCCGGCGGATTTCTCAGGGATTTTTAAATCCCAACCTCGAACAATTGAGCCTATGTCAAAAAAGCAAGATACCTTAGACAGACTGAAAGCGACCGGAGTGGTCGCCGTGATTCGCACCGACAAACCCGACGATCTCGTGGACGTCGCCCGAGCGCTGGCCAAAGGGGGCGTCACTTTTATCGAAATCACCATGACGGTGCCCGGGGCGCTCGCCGTGATCGAGCGGGCGGTTGATGAACTCAAGGACGAGGCGATCATCGGCGCCGGCACGGTTCTGGACGCCGAGACCGCGCGGGCGGCGATCTTGGCGGGCGCGGGTTATCTCGTTTCGCCGGCGGTGCGCCCTGCGGTTGCCGGCACCTGCCGCCGGTATGGCGTTCCTTGCATGCTCGGCGCGATGACACCGACCGAGGTGATAGAAGCCTGGGAGCTGGGCGCCGATGTGGTGAAGATTTTCCCGGCCAACATTGCCGGCCCGCAGTTTTTCAAGGATCTCAAGGGGCCTTACCCGCAGGTCGAGTTGATGCCGACTGGCATGGTGAACAGGGAGACCGCCCCGCAGTATATCAAGGCTGGCGCTTTCGCTGTCGGCGTCGGCGGGGATCTGGTGGGCAATGCAATGATCGCAGCCCGTGAATTTGACAGGATCACCGAGAATGCTCGGACCTTCATCGAAATCGTCAAAAAGGCGAGGGCCAATTAGCCGAAGCAAAAAAATGAATAAAGCGAAAAAAGCCGTTTTTTTCGGCGAGCTGTTGATGCGGTTGGGCACGAAGCGATTCGAGCGATTTGTCCAAGCGCACGAATTTGAAATCGGCTTCACCGGAGCCGAGGCAAACGCGGCGGTCTCGCTGGCTAATTTCGGTGTTGAAAGTTTTGTCGTTTCCGCCGTGCCCGACACGGAAATCGGCCAGGCTTGCGTAAACTCCATCCGGCAGTTTGGCGTGAATACGGATTTTGTGCTGCGGACGGGCAGTCGTCTCGGCACATTTTACCTCGAGACCGGCGCGTCCCAACGTCCGTCGAAGGTGATCTACGACCGCGCGGGCAGTTCCATCACCGAATTGAAACCCGGGCAGGTGAACTGGGGTGATGTTTTCAAGGGGAAACAGTGGTTCCACTGGTCGGGCACAGCGCCGGCGTTGAGCGATTCGATGGCCGAAACGACGGCGGAAGCCTGCGCGGTGGCCAGGCGGCACGGGCTGACGGTCAGTTGCGATCTCAATTACCGCCGGAAACTTTGGAGTCCCGAGAAAGCGCGCAAAATCATGACCGGTCTCATGCGGGACGTGGATGTGCTGATCGGCAACGAGGAGGACACCTCGCTCGTTCTCGGGGTCGAGCCGAAGGGAGTGGATGTCCAATCCGGTTCTTTAAATGTCGGGCGTTACAAAGAAGTCGCAAAAATCCTTCACGATCATTTCGGGTTCAAATACGTGGCGACCACGCTCAGGGAGAGTGTCAGCGCCTCGGAAAACGGCTGGTCCTGTCTCCTTTCCGACGGCCGCCAGTGCTGCCTGAGCCGCTCTTACAAAATCTGGATCGTCGATCGCGTGGGCGGCGGCGATTCATTCTCCGGGGGGCTGATTTATGGATTGCTCAACGGCATGGGCACGCAGGAAACGGTGGAGTTCGCCGCCGCGGCCTCATGCCTGAAACACTCCATCCACGGGGATCTGAACCATGTCACCGTATCCGAGGTCATGGCGCTGGCGCAGGGGGAGGGCTCCGGACGAATCCAGCGGTAAACCAAAAACAAGGTTGAGAATTGAGAGTTTATTGTTGAGAGTTGGATATGAGCAACTTGCATTGGTCCCTGCTCTCACCCGCAGGATTAATGGCTGAAACGACGTAAGTCGCGGATCTTAAACTCTCAACACTCAACTAAGAACACACAACTACGCTTTTTTGGAAAAAACAGGGCTGAGAGAAGCAAAGAAAAATTTACATGAAACAAATCAAGTCAGACAAAAAGATCGTTTTGTTCGGCGAACTGATGATGCGCCTCTCCACCAAACGGCACGAGCGGATCATCCAGTCGCGGGAATTCGATGTCCTCTACAGCGGCGCGGAAGCCAACCTCGGAGTCGCCCTGAAAAGTTTCGGGATCGACAGCTACCTGGTCTCCAGCGTGCCGGACAATCCCGTGGGACAGGCCTGCCTGGCTTACATGCGCCAGTTTGAACTGAACCTCGATCACGTCAAAAAGAACGGCTGCCGGCTGGGCATCTATTTCGTGGAAACCGGCGCATCCCACCGGGCGTCCACCTTCCTCTATAACCGGAAAGGGAGTTCCATTACCGAGCTGCGTTGCGGCGACTTCGACTGGGACGCCATATTCGAAGGCAAACATTGGTTCCACTTCACCGGCATCACTCCCGCCCTGGCCGACAGCGTGGCCGACCTCACCAGGGAAGCCTGCCGGGCAGCCAAAAAAAAGGGACTCACCGTCAGCGCCGACTTGAATTTCCGCCGCAAACTTTGGTCGCCGGAAAAAGCGCGCGAAGTCATGACGGGGTTGATGGAATACGTGGATGTCCTTTTTACCAATGAAGAGGAGGCGTCAACTGTCTTCGGAATCGAAGCCCGGGGAAGCGACGTGAAAACCGGGAAAATCAGCGAGCACGGCTACCAGGATGTCGCCGCGCAACTCCTCGAAGAATTCAAGCTTAGCCATGTCTCGATCTCCCTGCGCGAAAGCCTGTCCGCCACCGTCAACAACTGGTCCGGCATGGTCTATGACGGCAGGAAATTCTATCAAAGCCGCAAATATCACATCGATTATATCGTCGATCGCGTCGGCGGCGGGGACGCCTTTTCGTCCGGCATCATTTACGGTCTGATGACCGGGCAGGATTTGCAGGAGTCGGTCGAGTTTGCCGCTGCCGCTTCCTGTCTGAAACATACGATCCACGGCGATTTCAACCTGGTCAGTTTCGACGAAGCGAACGCCCTGGCAGCCGGCGACGCCTCCGGGCGGGTCCAGCGATAAGTGTTCCCTCTGTTTTCAGTGGTTTATTGCGATGTCGGGTTGAAAAAAAGCCGGAGTTTTTGCAGTGCCCGTGCAAAAGAATCCACCGTTGCCGCTTCCTGAAAGGCAAAAGCGGCCGTCAGTCTCGGTTGATGATCCGTTTCATTATAAGGCAGTCTCATCCTGACTGAAAGCCAGCCTTTGGCGTTGCGAATGGATTCGGAATCATCGGGAGGCTCAAGATCAGCCGGAAGTCCGCAAACTCCCCGCAGAGACCTGGCGGCCGAGAGGAACCAAGTCTCATATTCCCGATAGGCCAAAAGAACGAACATCGTGACATCCGGACGCGTGGTCGATGCCTTTTGCAAAAGTTTAGGACCCAACTCAGCCGGGCATGCATCCTCACAATCCAGTAAAATCAGCACGCACGAGTTTGCCCAAGGCCTTGCTTTTCGGGCCGCAAGTTCGAGATACCTCTCAAAATAATCGTTGTCATTGACGAAAGAGGCAGCCTTCACCCGCAGCGCCGGATTGAGTTGCAATCGGGCTTCGGGATTTGCCTCGGCGGCCAGGCGCTTGAGGAGAATGGGCACTGCCTGCACTTCACCGTGCCCTTCAACGATGGGAGCGATGAAGAAAGAGTTGGTCATTGCGCAAGTTCAAAAAGTTTGAGTTGCTGCTCGTCTTTCACATCCTCAAAGGACTCGGCGCTGGGGGTCAGCTGATTTTGCCGGAGCAACTCACCCGGAGTAAAAAGCTTGTCTTGAAGCACGGAACGCCCCGCCTCGTCAACTGGCCCAATGATGGTCACTCCGTCTTTGCTCTCCACCGCGAGGATCGATTCATCCGGGATGTTTTGATCATCCAACAAATCCGGGCTGTGACTTGTTACGACGACCTGCGAAATCGTGCTCGCCTCGCGTAATGCAGCCAACAGAACTCCTGCGGCTGCAGGATGAAGGGCTGCTTCCGGTTCTTCCAAGCCCACCAGGGTCGGGGCATCGCCATTTCGTCCGCGACCCTGAAAAAGGGCGAGCAGAATCCCAAAGGCGCGAAGCGTGCCGTCGGACATGCTTGAAGCGAGAAACCGCCATGGGTGTTTCTGCCCCTTGACGCCCTGGCGGAACTCCAGCGTTTCCTGGGACCCCAGCACCTTCGCGTCCACTCCCGAAACCCCGGAGACAATCCGGCCCAGATAGTTTGCAATTTCTTCCTTTGTCGGTTCAGGCAATTTTGCAAAAACACTGGCGCTGTTCCACCCCTCCCTCGCAAGCAGTTCCCCGGCATCAGGCTTTTGCATCGCGGAAATTTCCTTCGGATTAAGATTGTAAAAACTCATCCGTGAAAGCGCATCGTAAACGGGTCGAAATTCGGGCAGGCCCGCCGCCGCAACTAAAAACAGCCTGTCGGAAATCGAAGGAGGCAACACTTCCTCGGATGACGCGATAATTTTTCCGTCCCCGATATGAAAGAACGCTTCCTTCAGTCCTCCATTGCCAAACGAAATTTTACACTCTTCATTTTGAACTTCAAAACCGCCGGATGGTTTTGCTCCCACTCGAAATGAATAGTGGCCAAGCCCTCCTGTCGGCAGGGAAAGATCAATCCGAATGGCAAAATGATTGGGATGCCCACCGCTTCTGCGACGAACTTCTTTGATTGTCCCCCGGTCGCGAAGCGCATGGTCGAGTGATGTTCTTAAAGCGTCAGATGTGAATCGCAACCCATCCAAAAAATTACTTTTCCCGGATCCATTTGGGCCGACCAGGAAAGTTAGCGCACGCAGGTCAACGCGGCAACTCGCGATGCTCTTGTAGTTACGAAGCGCGACTTTGGAAATCACCGGCATCCGGGCACCATAGGGCTTTCGCCACTGGCAATCAAATTGATTTAATTTTCCCACGAATCGCCGATTTCCTCCAACGTCCTTCCCTTCGTCTCGGGGAGAAGCGTCAGGCCAAACACAAAGGCCAAAACGCAGACAGCGCCCGAAAGCCAGAAGACGCCGGCGATCGAGCCGATGACGCGTTCGGAGAACTCGGCGAGCAGCGGGAAAAGGAAGGCCGCCAGGAAGCCGACTCCCCACAAGAAGGTGGTTGTCATGGACACCGCCCGGGCGCGGATGCGCGTCGGGAAGATTTCAGACATCATCAGCCACGGCAATGGACCGAGAGCCAGGGAATGCGGGATCGCGCACAGGCAGACGGCCACCAGCACAAGCGGTCCGGTGGTTCCCCGGAAAAAGAGCAAGCCCAAGAGGAAGTTGGCTGCGATCATCAGGGCGGAGCTGAACAACCACAAAGGACGGCGGCCGACCCGATCCACGACCCCGCAGGCCAGCAGGGTGATGGCTCCCATGAACGTCGAAGCAAGGAGGCCCGAGAAAAGAGCGTCCACGCGGGCCAGTCCGCCCATTTCAAACAGGCGGATCAGGTAGCCGCCCATGGCGCTCCAGCCCGTGTAATTGTTAAACAGCGCCAGCATAACCCCACGACCAGCGCGATTCTCAAACCCGGAGTGAACAACTCGCTCAGCGAACCGGATTCGGCCGCCAGTGATTTCCGCACCTGCACCATCTCGGTCCTGGCGAACTCGATGCCGTCTATCCGCTCGAAGATCGTTTGCGCCTCGGACATGCGCCCTCTGTCAGCCAGCCATCGCGGGCTCTCCGGCAGGAGAAACAACAGCAAGGTGAAAACAAACACGAACAGAAGCTCCGAGGCCAGCATCCACCGCCAGCTTTCCGCGCCGGGAAACCATTTGGCAATAAGCCACGCGGCGAGAGCGGCAGCGATTGAGCCGGCTACGATGGCCAGTTGGTACATGAACCCCAGCCCGCCCCGCCATCGCGCCGGCGCAATCTCATTGGTGTACATCGGCGAGGCGATGGAGCAGAGCCCGACGCCCACGCCGCCTACAATCCGAAAAATATTGAACACGAATATCTGGTTGCCCGGGTAGAGAACCTGGGGGATTGCGGTGAAAAGCGAGCCGACGGCCAGGAAAAAGCAGCAGGAGATCAGCGTGTTCCGTCTCCCGAACCGGTCGCAAAACCATGCGCCGGACATTGATCCGATGATGCAGCCCAATCCCGCGCTGGCGGTGGTGAACCCGAACAAGCCCTCGGACAGGTGAAACTGTTCCCTAATAAAGACATTAGCCCCGCCGATGATCGCCAGATCGTATCCGAAAAGGAAACCGCCCACGGCCGAGACAAAGGCGATTAAAAAAGCATAGAGCCTGCCTCGAATGCGTGGCTGATTACGCATTGCCGGACTGCCGGGATTGGACGGATCATTTGGGTGGGGGTTCATAACTTTAATGGATAAGCCCGTGTGGAGTTGTTGGTTGCCGGAGCGGGTTTATGGTTCTTTTATTGATGCAGGCTTCGCTTGTTCCAAGAGTTTCTTGAGCATGGCCGGATAGGTCTCGCCATCGGCACTGCCCGCCCCATTGTTTTTAAAACCATAGGTGAGGCTGTCGCCGACGCAGACGATCGTCTCGTCGCCGCGGATCGGCGGCTGGATGGCATCGAAAAATGTTTTGGCCAGGAGCTTGTTGCCGGCAAGCGTCAGATGGCAGCCATCACTGAGGATGTCGGATGTCGCCACGTTGGCCGTGGCGGCGCGGAAGTCGGCCAGCGGCACTTTCTGTTCCGCGGCAAGTTGTTGCAGCGCGGCATTGTAGCGGTCCATTTTGCTGTTGGGCGTCTCCGCGCCGAATTTTTCTCTGGGTGTGACCTTGTAATCCTCCTCCTCGATGATGTGGTGGATGGTGCAGATCACCGGTTTGATCCCCGCCTTCCGCGCGGCCTCGATCATCCAAGTCATGTTTTCGACATACTTGTCCAGCGGCGTAAAAAATTTATCGTTGATGACATCGTTCATCCCGATATAGATCAGCACATAGTCCGGCTTGGGCTGGACGTTCAGCACGTCATCCGCAAACTTGTCGCGAAGAATGCCGCTGTTCTGCCCGCACCGGCCTTTGTTAAGGACGGTCAGATGGTTGGCGGCCGCATCTTGCGCTTTGGCAAAGGTTGTCGTCATCAGAAGTACTCCGATTGATATTAGTGATTTGTACATGTGGTTTTTCATTATTTGGGCTAATCGCTGATCCCGAGTTTGTCGAGTTGCGCTTCGTAGTCGGCGGGGAGCGGTTGCGGCGGCGAAGTGTTCATTTGCATGTCGTTTCTCCTTTCGTTGATCATTTCGTGTTGCATTTGAATACGGCAATTTCCGACAATCCGACATTTTGGGTGCCGGTCTTCACGCCATCGACATAGAAGGACATCCATTTTACCTTCTTGGCGGGGAATTTCACTTCAAGTCCCTGGTAGGCGTCATCCGGCAACTCACCGGTCTTGATGATCGTCCCGTCACTGAACTCGAGCCTGCCGCCCGTTATCTGATCGATCATGTTAGGCCGGTCAAACAACCAGACACGATCAATGGACTTTTCTTCATCCCACGTCAGCCGAATCCATGCCGTGGTGGTTTCACCCTTTGATACCCACTCTTTGCCGGGGGCCTCGGGGTATCCTGCGACGCCGCCGTCAACCGCTCCCCGCTCCGAATAGCCGACGGCAGTGGAACTAACCGTCACTGTGGCGGTGCGCGCCAGGTTGTCGTCGCCGGCAAGCCGGTCCGGCGACGCCACCGGATTCGAATCGCCGCTTAATTGAACTTCCTGCAGGCACATGCCATAGCCGCTCCCCGCCGGTTTGGATTCCAGCTTGATCCCATTCTGTCCCTGTCCGAAATTCGCCGAGTAGCAAAGCCACAGGGTCATCCCGTTTGGCGCAATGAATTTGGAGGGAATGTTGACGAAATAGGCCTCCTCGCCGAAATGTTTCATGTAAGTGACAAGTTTCCACCCGCCAGTCATCTTGTCCGATTCAAGAATATAGGTGTTGAAGAAACCGCACGTCATTTCGCCGTCGGTCACACACATCAAGAATTTCTTCAGGGGACGATTATAGGTCATGGTTACGCACCCCATGTTGTCTTTCCAGGCCGCGATCGGTTTGATCTTCTGGAAGTCTTTAGACCAGATGGGCGCACCCTTGTCGTCATCGCCGGCATAGAACTCGTAACGCGACACATCGTTCATGTTTTCGATGGAAGGCGTTACGCGGACAAGGTAGATTTCGTCTCCCGTGATCCAACTGTTGTAACCATATCGCCGCCCGTCCGGGCCGGACGAAGCGCCATGGGCGACCAGATACGCCTTGCCGTCCGGCGACAGTTCCATGTTTTGACCGAAATCCACAAAATGCGGCGTGCCAATTTTTACCGGTTCGCCTTTCAACGCGGATTCTCCGAAGAGCGGCTTATCGGGCGTGCATGGAGTTTGCGTCCATGTCTTGCCGAAATCGGTCGAATACCGGAACCCCACGAAGGGGCTGAGCCACGGCCAATTGTAAGTGATGCCGTCCCGTTTCGACCATCCTTCCGGGCCCAGACAATAGGTTCCATAATACCATACTCCGTTATACACCAAGTTGCCGGTCGGATATCGGCCTTGATACGGAGCGGGGTCGGATGGGTATTTGCCTTGCTCGACGATCTGAAGCCTGAGCGGGTCGTCACCCAAAATTGTGGCGTATCCTGTCGTCGCGTTTTTTCCGACCGACGAAGAAGCAAGACCGTTGACGCTGCCATCAGTCCACGAGGAATACATCTTTCCATCCGAAGCCCACGACGGATACCAGGTGTCGGCAGACGTGTATGTGGCACGTCTGCCGGTAAATGTCAGAGTTGTAAATCGATCGGATGTCTTGAACGGGCATCCGTCCGGCGGAGTGGAAGGCCAGACGCTGCGGCCTCCATGAACACTACCAGGCGCATCGACCAGGCCAAACACCACGGAGTTGGTTTCTCGCTCCGAGGCGATTGCTCCGTGATCAAGAATGGTTGTCATAAGAATGACCCCAAGTGCTATCTGTGATTTACGCATTGTATTTTTTCTTGTTTTGATTCTCATGGCTAGTTTCTTTCCGGTCACATCTCTTCGAGTGTGAGCCCTTTGGTTTCTTTGGTGAATTTGAGCATAAAGAAGATCGAGATCAGAGCGAAGCCGCAGTAGATCCCGTAGGCAACTCCCAACCCGGCCTTCGCAAGCAAAACGGGAAATGTCATGGTCACGATAAAGTTGGTTAGGAATTTGTGCCGTTGAAGCTCCGGACCGCCTCGATCATCGCGACGACGTTTGCTGTCGGCGTGAGGGCCTGCACGTTGTGGATGGCATTGAAAACAAAGCCTCCTCCGGGCGCAAACGTCTCGCAATGGGCCAGAACCTCCGCACGCACTTCCTCCGGCGAGCCAAACGGAAGCGTCTTTTGTGTGTTGACTCCCCCTCCCCAAAACGTGATCCGGTCGCCATGGCGTTCCTTGAGCCGTTTCGGATCCATCCCTTTGGCCGAGCATTGCACGGGATTGATGATGTCAAATCCCGCTTCGATGATATTCGGAAGAAAACTCTTGATCGCCCCGCACGAGTGCTTGAAGGTTTTCCAAGACGTATTCTTGTGGATCCAGTCGTTGATCGTGCGATAGCGGGGCTTCCAGACCTCGTCAAACGTTGCGAGCGAGCAAAACGAGGAATCTTGCGTGCCGAAGTCTGTGCCGCATACCACCACGACGTCAATGACATCGCCGGCAATCTTTTGAAGGCGGGCGAGATTTCCCAAAGCGATTTCCACCTGCGCGTCAAAGAGCCGCATGACGAATTCCGGGTTTCTGGCCACCGTCATATACCACTCGGCGATGTCCCGGACGCCCTTCGGCGCGGTGAGGAATGGTGCCGGAACAAGCGCGATGTCGCCGAGCCCTGTCCCATTGAGGTGCGTCACCACCGCTCGATCAGATCCTCGGAAGAGCTCCGCTTGCTCGCGCCAATAATTTTCCTCGGCAGGCCCCATGGGGCCGAACTCCTCGAGGTTATCCTCCAGCTCCAAGTGGTCCTCGTCGATCTCCGGCTGACGGATGATGGAATCAAAGAAATACCCGGTCTTGGGCATGTGACCGCTGGCCGGGGCCATGCGATCCCCCTGAGGGTAAACATAGGTTCCGTCCGGCCGCTCATCGGCAGCGAAATGCTCCGAAACGAGGACATCCTGGCCCCAGGGAGCCCTCCATGGCTTCCAGTTTTCGTTGACGAACCCAAAGATTGTCCGGTTGGGAAAAATCGGAACCGCATCAATTCCCATCGCATCCATCAGATCATCGTCCACCAGGCCGAGCATCTGGTAAGGTTCACAAACCTTGACCGGACGAGGCTCGAGATCGTAGTGGCGCCGCAGGTTTTCTACGACGCTGCAGTGGATGCCGGTGATAAAGGAGGCTCCGAAATCTATTGGAAGATGATCGGGTTGGCGGTGTTCGATAGCAGCACGAATGCGTCCTTTGGAGGTCATGGGATGGGAATCGGTCGACAACCGTAGAAACAGGAAGTCCCATTTGGTTTCTTGTTCACGGTTGTCGTGGGTTGCTTTTCGGCATTTTCTGTTCGTTCCAAAGTTTTACCAGCTTGATTCATCATTAAATGCTAGGAATTTGCTTTTCACACCCGCGCGCCCGAATGGTCACCGGGCCGGGGTCAGTATCGCGTCTGCCGGGCGAAGCTGCATATTGGGGGGAGAATCGGTGCGGCAAGGGTGGGTAAAAAAGGCGTTTATGCAAGAAAATGCACACTGACCCCCAGTTACACAGTGACCCCCAGTTACACGATTACCGATACTGTCATCCGGCTACGCCCAGATCTTCAAGCTGCCGGCGAACATCGGCTTCATCCTCTACGCTCCGGCGGATGGTTGACTGGTGAACACCGCGGCCGGAACCGAGCTGCTGCACCACCGCCTGCAGGGACTTGAACTCGGCGCGGCTCCAGAGCTGGATCTTCTTCCCGGCTGCCTGAATCCGCCGGAAGAGGTCGGGATAATGGCCGCAGTCAGGGGCCTTGACATCCGGCACCCACTGGATGCCGTCAAGTTCGGGAATGGCTAAAAGGCTGTCGAGATGGGGAAGCTGACCCGGTCCGTCGAGGTGGTAAAAGCCGCGGCCCAGGCGACGGAGCGTCGCGATCAGTTCGGGCCGGGCGAACTCATCGAACATCGCCGGGCCGATCATGTAACTGAAGTCGCACTGGAGCATGTAGCTTGGCCGGTCGCTGTAGATGCCAGCCCAGTCCGTATAGCCACCGCCGGCGGATTGGAGCTCCTCGTTCAGCAGGCCGTAGCATTGATGCCACGCCGTGTGGGCTTCCCATGACAGGCGTTTGACTTCCTGCGGGTAATCGTAGAGGTCGAGCAGTAGCTTCTCGCTGGGCCGGAAGGTGGAGCAGTTGTCGAGATTGCCGCCGAGGTCGGCCATGCCCATCAGGACCTGCCCCTGCCAGCGCCGGTTGCCGGCCCGGTAGATGTCGCGGATCCGGCGAAACCAAGCGTTCTCCGGATCGAACCGGAAATGCAGTTGCTCGATGGCAGCATCCACCGTCGGGTGGAACCAGACTCGGCCGGTGGAGTTGTCGAGCCGCGCCCCCATCATGGCCGCCAGGATGCCCGGTCCGAAACAGTCGAAGCTGAAATATGGGAATGCATCGCCTAGGAACACGCGGCCAGACAGCTCGTAGTCGATGCGGTCAATCAGGTCCTCGGCCGGGATGGTCAGGTCGTGGCAGGTGGCCTGGCTGAGCAGCGGGGCTGATGGGGCAGGGCGGCCCGGATCCTTGCCGTGCAGCACGACCGGCACGATTGGGCGCTGCAATTCTCCGGCCCACCAGGAACGGTAGGTCTGGCGGACACTAGCCCAGCGCTCAGGGCTGAATTCAATTGCCATTTGTTTATACTTTCGTGAAGAAACGTGACCCCCAGTTACACCGGGCTAACGGTACCGTCCGTATTCCCTGGCAGCCTCGTACATCGCCACGACATTTTCCGGGGGAGAGTTGTCCTGCAAATGATGCGTTGGCGACATGCAATAGCCGCCGCCGGGCATCATGACTTCCAGCGTTTCGCGCATGTTGCGGCGCACGTCCTCGACGGTGCCGTAGGCCACCGGTCCGGCGGTCGAGATGCAGCCGTGAAAGGCAAGACGGTCTCCCCACTTTGATTTCAAATAAGCCGGGGACATTTCAAATGCCTCGGGTTGAAGCGTATCGACAATGGTGATGCCGATGTCCAAAAATTCGTCGAAGGCCCAACTGCTCGATCCGCAACAGTGGATCATCACGGGGATGTTCCATGCCTTGGCCAGGTCCGTAAATTTCTTTTGGCGCGGCTTGATGAACTGCCGGTAGGTATCCATGCTGATTAGCGGCCCGCGTTGCGACCCCAGGTCTTCGCCTATCCAGAGGAAATCAATCCGCCCGCGCCCGGCTTCAAGCACGCGCTCAAGCATTCCCAATTGAACTTCAATCCGGCGGTCGATGAAGCGCTGCAACGGCGAGTCGGGGTCAATAATCTCCATCATTGCCTGTTCGACGCCCATCAGCATTCCCGCCGAGTTCAGGATGTCGCCCGTGCCGCAGTCTCCGCAATGGATGGCTTTGTCTGGACTCCGCCGGCAAATTTCCGCCACCACGGAGTAGTCAAAATCATCGGGCGACGGCATCGGCCAGGTGTCGTAGGTTTCCTCCGGCGCATCCTTGAGGGGATAGTCACAATAATCCCAATAGCCGCCCGACTCGTTCTCAATCCATTTCCTGTGCACACCCCAGAGAACATCCACTTTTCGGTCGGGGATGTCCGGGTGCAGCTTCGGTCCGGTATAGGTCAGCCAGATGCCATCGAAATCTGTTTCCAACCAGCGGTATAACCCGGCCTCGTCGTCATCAGCCAGGCCAAGGTGGCGCTTCAGCCGGAGATGAAGCCCGGGGTTGTCCATGTAATTGATCGGAACACGGTCGGGTTCGACACGGTTGAATGCGCGCAAAACGCGTTCGCGGGAGGTCAGGGTGTTTTTATTCATAGTGGTTGTAGTTGGTGGTTCCATCTCCTTTGGCACCAAAGCTGCGCGGAGAGAGATATGGTTGAGGGAAGTCTATTTTTTCCATTGTGTTCCTTTGTTGGGCAAAATGCTAGGATATGCCTCGATGATGACTGCGGCTCCCCACGCAGGCAGGGTTAGCGGTGAGCCGACTGTTGATGTTCTCCCGGAACGCAACTCGTCGCCGCTCAATGGGGATGGAATTGTGACCGGCTCATAAGAGAAATTGAGGCAGTAAACGACCTGCTTGCCATCCCGGTTCGTTCCCCGCCTTAACCGGAGGGCAGACGGCAGGGTTTCGTCCACGGGGATGCCTGCCAAAACAAGCGCGTTGCGGATGCTCCGGCGTTGCGCCGGATCCGTGAGATTGCACCCTTGGTAAGTCACGCGGCCTTTGCCATACTGATTCACCGTGATCGCCGCGTAATTTCCGTAAAATGGATGTTCGTAACTTGCGATAACCTCCGCCCCTTCGGGCATCAATAGCTCCATCCAGGCCGTAACCTGATTGAAGTCTCCCGCTTCAAGAGGGTCATTTCGAAGCGCGACCGGTCGTTTTGGGGTGACGAATTCCTGATACGAAACTCCCGCAGCCTCGCGCAGCGGACCGCCGGGCTGACGGCATGCGCGGACTGTCGAGTGTTCATTGCAAAATCCCGATTTGAAAAACAGGTAAAGGTGTCCGCCGTTCCGGGCATACGCGGCCAGGCGCTCGAGAAGTGCATCGTCCGCGATGTAGAGCGGCGGCACCACAACGAAATCGTATCGTTCGAGATCTTCCGTGTGCGGAAATACAAAGTCGCATTCGACCTGAAGCGCCGATAGCGACTTGTGGACTTGCTGCAGCACCGTAAAATAGGTGACGTCTTTCGAGAAAGGCAGATGCGAGATCGCTTGAAGCGAATCGAGGCTGTGCAAAATCGCGACACGGTTTTTTTTCTGCAGCCCGACGAGCCGGTGTCCAAACCGGCGGAACTCAGAAGCTAGGGACTGCACCTCCCCATAAACCCGGTTCGGTTCCAGGTCATGGCTGAGGACGCCTTTCCAATAGGTTTCGACACCGTAATGGAGCGAGTGCCAATGCCAGTAAGTCACCATATCCGCGCCGCTTGAGAGGAGAGTGTAGGCTTGCAGCGCAAGCTGTCCCGGAAAGGGCGGTTCCTGTCTTTCGCCATTTCCATGTCCCATTGATTGGGCGCTTGTTTCAAGCACTAAAAAGTTCGAGCGTTTCAGCGAGCGGGAATGGTCGCAGGCCATGATCATCTGGGCGCCGGTGAGATTTTCATTCGGCGCTTCGTAGGGGTTGACGCCGGCGATGTCGAGGTGCCCGGCGACTTTTTCCACATCAACGGGCAAGCTCAAACTTCCGGCGAAATCGTGCGTCACAAATTGATGGTCTCCCTTGAGCTCGCGCACGATCGTCGCCTGCCACGCAAGGAAATCAAAGGTCATGTCCCGTTGATGCCGGTCCCATTCCAGTTTATGGCCGGTGCTCACGGTTTGCTCCCGATCGGTGAAATCCTCCCAGCAGGAGAGCGTTCTGCTCCAGTAGTTTAATCCCCATGCCTTGTTGAGCGCTTCCGGGGTGCCGAACTTTTTCTTGAGCCTCTCCAAAAAAGCCGCTTCCACTCGCGGCCCGAAGGAACCGCTGAACGTGCAGGTTTCATTATCGAGTTGCCAGCCGATCACGGCAGGATGCTTGGCATAACGGCTGACAATCCAGCGGATGATCCGCTCGCAATACTTCCGGTAAACCGGTTCTCCCATATCCTGAATTTGACGGTAGCCAAAGCCTTCCCGTCGCCCGTCGCGATTGATCCGGACCACTTCGGGGTGTTTGCGAAAAAGCCAAGGTGGAATGGAGTAGGTGGGCGTCCCGAGCACTACGCGAATGCCAGCCTGGTGGAGCTTGTCCAGCGCGACATCCATCCACTCCGGCTCGAACCGGCCATCCTCGGGCTCCCAGACGCTCCAGGTGGATTCGCCCATGCGGACAAAGTTGATGTTTGCGTTTTTAATCAGCTCGATATCCCGGTCGAGCCGTTCAGAAGGCATATACTCCGGATAATAAGAAGCCCCGTAAAGGATTGTGTCAGTTTTACCAGCTTGATTCATCATTGTTTGGGTTAATCGCTGATCCCGAGCTTGTCGAGTTGCGCTTCGTAGTCGGCGGGGAGCGGTTGCGGCGCGGAGGTGTTGGCGAGCGCGTGGCGCACGAGGTTGATGAGCAGGCGATCCGATACCGGCGAGCTCATTTGCAGGAGCGGGAAACGGCAAACGGTGATCCGTCCCGCGCCATGTTTCCACGTTGCGATCATCGGGGAGTCGTTGATACTGCCCATCCCGGAGTCGTTAATGTAAACGGCGATGGCATTTTCCGGCGGGGTCTCGCCAACCGTCACCCCGCCTACGCAGAGAATTTGGGGGGAGTACACATCGGGCGTGAGGAGACGCGCCGGCAAGCCTTCAAACACGATTCCCGGTTTGGCCACAATCTCCCCATGGTAGAGATGGCATAGGTTAAATGCCGGTTTGCCATGGTTCTCAAGCGGCAGATAATGATTGGCGCCGCTCTTGCCCTTCAACACGTCGGGGCCAACGACCACCAGATGCGCTCCGCGCGCCACCTGCGCATAGAGCTGGCGCCACGACGCGGCTTTCCAGTCGGGCGGAAGCGCCGGGCCGCAGAGGATCGCCAGATGATCCGCCTTTGCCTGCGGATCGAAATCCGTCACCGTCGCGCCGGCTGCCGTGAGAAATGCGCGAGTTGGTTCGCTCACGCCGACAACCTGGATCGCGCCCTTGATGCGCGGGTGCCGCGCCGCATCGAAAACGGGAACCACCAGGCGGCTGCCGGGCAGATTTCCCGCGCCCGAAAGCGTGGCCTCGATCGTGGCGTTCCCTTCGGCAAGCGGCAGGACCGGCAGATCCTCATCGAGCAGCGTGAAGGCAAACGGGCGTTTCTCTGGCGCGGTCAGTTTCAGCGGGATGGTTTTCTTCCAGAGCTCGACGCCCGCGTTGTCGCGCACCCGCAAAACGACCTGAAGATCGCCCGCAGGCAGACGATCTTCGTCGGCCAGCGCGGCGACCAAGTGAAAGGGTTTGCCGGCGGCGATCGGTGCGGGATTGACCAGGAGACAAAATCGTGTCGGAGCCCATCCGGTGGAGACGGCTTCCTCATGCCCGGCCTTCCAGCCACGGAAGTTGTCCCATATTCCCTCACCCAGTCCAAACGCATCGGTCATGCTGGTCATGCTGTAGCCGCTGATCTGCGGGTTGGAGCGGACCGCGCGGGTGAACAGCTCGCGCTGGCGGGCCGCAGAACGCTGGCTGTCGGCGATCATGTCGGGAATCTTGGGATAGGCATCGACCAGCCCATAGCGCGCCCACACCGCTTCCAACGCATCGATGCGTGGTTGGGCCCAGCCCCAGGCCGCCGCCGTGGGCGGCGCCTGGGCCTCGGTGAGTTTTTGTTTTTCGGTATAGGGATCAAAGGCACTTCCCTGACCGCCCTCGGAAACGAACACGGGGCGGGTCGAAGCGCCATACGTGCGCATCTCCCCGATAAAACTCCAGGACAAAGGATAGCTGTTGTAGATATGGGAGTCGCCCGCCGCCGAGGGAAACCTCACGGGATAGCCGTTGGCTACCCCAAGCGTACCGCACGGCGTCGGCTTGGGACCTTCGCCGCCGAGAAAAACATCCCAGGTGGAGGAGCCGGGGTTCGCCGCCGAAGCGGTGGTGAGATCGAGGTCAAAACGACCGCTGCTGAGCATAATCACCGGCGCGGGATTCGCGGCGCGCAGCGCGGGCAGCAGATCGCGGGCGGCCTGAAAGATACCGGGGGTTTTCTGTTGTTCGACTTCGTTCAGCAACCCGAACATCGCCAGGCTGGGCGAGTGGCGGTCGCGATGCAGAAGTTTGGCAAGTTCCAGGGGAAACTTATTGGGGTCTGACATCTTCCAGGAACCGGCGTGCTCCTCGTAGATAAGAAAACCGAGGTCGTCGGCGATGGCCATTTGCTCCGGCAGGCAGGCGCAGGTGATGGATCGAAAGGCGTTGAAACCGGCCGCCTTCAATTGGGCAAAATCGGAGGCGAAAGACTTCATGTCGCGCGCCCCGCCCATTTGCCGCACGGGATCGTAGTGATTATGGTGCGTGCATTTCAGGAAGATGCGCCGCCCGTTCAACTCGAAGAAACCGTCCACGATGCGGAAATCGCGAAAGCCGAGGCGCTCGACCCGGTAGAGATCTTCATCGCCGCCACTTTTCGCGCGCGCCTCCACGGTGTAGAGAAAGGGATCGTCCAAATCCCATTTGTGCGGCGATGCAACTTTCAGCGCGAGGTGTTGAACACTGGTTCCCGTCGGCACTTGCACACTGAGTTTCGCGCGGTTGATTTCCTTGCGGCTCTTGCGCTCGGAAACGACGGCGTTCAACTCCACCGCAGACGCCGCGCCGGCATTGTCGCAGGTGATCTCGACGGAAATCGTGCCGGTTGCAGGATCGGCTTTCGCATAGACGTCGGCAATGCGCAGGGTGGGTTGCTCCACCAGATCGACATGCCCGGCGACGCCCCCTTGAGGATAAAAAGCCGGGATTTTGCCCGCGCCGCCCATAATTGGACTCCCCAGGTTCGAGTTATCAACGCGGAGGACCAATGAATTCGCGCCGGCGACAAGTTTGCCGGTGGCTTCCAACTCAAACGGCGTCTCGCCGCCCTCGTGGCTGCCCAGTTCCCGCCCGTTCAGCCAGACGCGGCAGAGATACTGCACCGCCTCGAAGCGCAGAAACGAACGCCGTCCGGCGCGAGGTGCCGCCGCGAGGTCGAAACTGCGCAGATACCATGCGATCCCCTGGTGATGGGGCAGCGCCTCGTAGGTGTTGCCAGGAACTGGAATTGGTTTTGCCCGCTCAGCCGGATATTTTCCCGGCGTCCACCACTCCTGTTGCATCCCGTCGTCGCCGGCGATGACGTTCCATGTGCCGTCAAGCGAGCGGGTGTTTGACTGGGTATTCCTTCCATCTTCAGCCTGGGTGGTGGCTAACAGGAATAACATTCCGAACACGGCCGCTGTGAGCCATCTCGCCGACTGTTTCAGGTTGTTGGTGCCAATTTATTTTCCACTACGCATAGGTTCCAAGCTTCAGGCCATGATCGACAAAGAACCGGTAGGTCTCGTACTCCACGAGACTGGAAACGCTGTGGTCAACCTGGAGAACGTAGCCGCTCCCTTCCATGACCGCCGGCAGCTTGGACTCCAGTTCGCGCCGCACCACCGACAGGTCGTTGGTCTCGAGCGTGCGGACGTCCATGCCGCCGATCAGGGCGATCTTTTCACCGAAATTGCGTTTGATGCGCAGGAGATCCATCCCGGCCTTGATCTCGATCGGCTGCAGGCAGTCGATTCCGGCCTCGATCAGCGAAGGGAGAAGTGCCTCGACGAATCCGTCGCAGTGCAACACCACGGGAAGGTTGTTTGCGTGCGCAAAGTCGAAGAGTTTCTTGTGCGCCGGAAAGATGAGTTCGCGATACATGGCCGTGGACATGAAAGGTTTCTCTTTGAACCCGAGATCGTCCCAGACCCAGAGTCCATCCGGCAACCCCTCGCGCTGGAAAAGATTTTCCAGCAACCGGATCATGACTGTCGCGTAGGTGTCGGCCATCTCTTTCACCCAGTCGGGATCAAGCGCCATGCCCATCAACAGGTTTTCGTGACCGCACATGGGCGTCATGGTATCGAAAGCGCCGACCACGGCGCAGGTCATGAAGCGTTGGTCCTGCGCACACTTGGCCCGCAGCTTCCGGTAGGAGGCGAAATTGGCCCGGCGCTCATAAGTTCCTTCGTCGAGCAAATGAGGGCGGATGCGCTCCTCCCAGCCCTCGCGGTCCTGCACGGAGAATCCCACATGCTCCGAACCGCCCGAATCGATTTTGCTCCAGCGCAGGAGCGCCCCGTTGCCGTCGCGCACGAGCTTGGTCGTCTCGGTTTCCTCGACCAGTTCTTCCCCCGCGTCGAGATCGGCCACCAGGTTCACCGTGCGATAATCTCCCGGCGTGATTTCGCCGCCAGTGCGCCGCACGTCCAGGCCGAAATGATCGCTGATCATTTCGGGTTTCTCGAAATGCCCCTGGGCCGACCACTTCGCGGCCGTCTCCCTCCAGAACACTTCAAATAAGCCCACACGATCCACCGGTTGATGCTTGAGGATCCGTCCAAACCGTTCTTTGCTTGTCATTGTCATATTAATGTTGCGTTTACCAAGGTGTGTTCATGCCCATATCATCGGCCAATCCGCGCAGACTGGCGCGCACGTCGTCCGGAAGGTTCAATCCATGGGCAAGCGATTCCTTCCGGTGTTCCCATTCCTTTTCTCCAGGCAGATAAATCCGGTCGGCGCCGCGCGCTTTGGGCGCGTTCCTGATTTCGCGGATCAGTTTGTCCATCCGCTGCTTGAACTCCGCGACGGGTTCGAACGCGGCAATATCGATTGCGATGAATGTGTGCGACTGATTGACGGGCGGCTTGCCGGTGATCCAACCCCTCACGTCCCACCCAAAGGCGCCACCGCCCAGAACGCCGGTAATGATTTCGACGAGCAAGGCGATGCCGTAACCCTTATGCCCGGCCATCGGCATCAAGGCGCCGACGAGCGGATACTCGTTGGGGTTCGTCGTGGGAACACCTTCGCCGTCCACAACCCAGCCTTCCGGCAGCGGTTTTCCGTGGTCGCGCAGGGCATAGACCTTGCCGGCGGCGACGACGCTCGTGGCGATGTCCAGCATGACGGGTTGCTCCTCGCCGGCGGGAACGGCATAGGCGATCGGGTTGGTGCCCAACACCGGTCCGCGTGATCCCGGGGCGGCCACACCGGGATCGACATTGGTGAAACTCAGGCCGATTGCGTCCTGACTCGCAGCCATGCAGGCGTAGAAACCGGCCGCGCCGTAGTGACCGCTTTCGATCACGGTGGAAATGGCGATCCCGGTCCGCCTGGCCTTGTCGATCGCGGTTTGCATGGCCAGTTTGGAAGTCGGCATCGGCATGCTGTGATGCCCGTCAAAACGCGCCCACCCCGGCCCTTCGCCGATCAATTCCGCGCGGGCGGCAACATCCATGTGCCCGGAGCGGAAGTTTTTCATCAGAGTCCGGAGTTGCTTGGTCCCATGCGTGTGAGTGCCCCAGGTGTCGGCTGTCACCAGCGCATCGGCTGTCACCAGCGCGTCATCCGCGTTCATGCCGGCTCGCTGCATCGCTGACAGGCAGAAGTCCGACAGGTCTTTCACAGCGATGTTGGATGGCTTAATTTCTGTGTTCTGAGATAGGTTCATTGATTGATGTTTGGTATGGTTGGTTTGTGTGGTTGGTGTCGCGGGGATTAGGGCGATTTCATTAATAACGTAGCCATAGAAAAAAAGTCATTCTGAGCATAGTGAAGCGCAGCGAAACGAAGTCGAGGAATCTCACAAACGTCTCTGAGCAACGTTCGTGGGGTTCTTCGACTTCGCTTCGCTCCGCTCAGAATGACTGGCATGGGGGGTGGTTAACATAGTGAATCCGGCTGCACTGTTATTTAGGACGCGCTTAAGTTTGTGATGCGCAAGCTGCTCCACGCCCTAGCCGAGTAGAAGCTTGCGAACCCCGAGAATCTGCTTCTCGCCGCCCCGGAACGCCCAGACCTGCGCCTCATCGCTGCAGCGGATTCGGCCGGTGCGATGGCCGATTGCGGGGATATGATATTCCAATTCGCTGAACTCGCCGAGCGCGCCGTTCACGTTGCAGGCTTGGATTGCAAATCCTAAATTATCCGGTTCGGTCCAGGGCGTGTCCACGTATTCGCCGGAGGGATTTACGACGAAGTTGCGGATAATCAGCGACCATTTGTCCCCGGTGCGATAGCAATATCCGACCCGTCCGCAGACCGTGGCGGCGCGGATGCTGATCTTGTGTTCGCCCTTCTGTCGCATGCGATAGGTAATGAGATGATCCGTGATGGCCAGGTCCTGCTTTGATATGGCGCCCACGGTGCTGAAGATATGGCGGGGTTCGGTTTTGCTGAAAGTGGGGATCAGCAGGTCGCCGCCATGCGGCATCTGGACAAGGTTCCAGAGACCGACCTGCGTCCGGGCCGACCGGCTCGATCCGACGAGTTCCAGGGAGGTGAATTGCGTGTAACCGGCATACTCGAGGCCGCCGAGGTCAAGCCCGCGCTCGTGGCGCAGCGGGTTTGCGGCGGAACCGAAGCGCTTGGTGATTTTCAGCGTGATTTCCTTTTTCAGACGCGAAGGCAGAACCCGCATCAGGTTCGTCAACTCGAACCCCTCGCCCGACTGCTGGACGCGGTATTGGCCGGGGTCCAGTGAGCGCTGTTGGAAATACACGTCTGTTTTCGGGTAATTCGGGAAAAAGAAATCGACCTCCGGTGCCAGCCATGTGCGGTCGCCGCCGGAATTATGCCAGTCCTTGCTCGCGTAAAAGTCCTTGGCCGCCGCGGCCGATTCAAGCGCCGTGTGCGTCCAGTAAAAGTTTTCGTCCCTTCCCGGCGGGTAGAGTCCCAATACACGCCCCCCATAAGGAAGCACCAAGACGCGGGAACCGTCATCGGTTTTATAAACACGGGTTGGCTTGCCGATTTTTTTGAGGACTTGAACGATTTTTTTCATAACATCAGGGTGAGGGTTACTGCTTTGCGAGGGTATTGCCGTAGGCCATGACAAGCGCGGCCATGATCAGGATGGCGATGGCGGCAACCATGAACTTGCGGGGAGATCCCGTCACCCCTTTCCATTCGCCGCTGATAAATCCCAAGCCCTGGCCGCCGATCATTTGCGCGGCTTGCTGGATGCCAAAGCCGACCGAGGCTCCCAGCGCGCCCATGAAGACCATTCCTTTCCCCATGAGAACCATCCCCACGGCGAAATTGACGCCCATAATGACGGAGAGAACGATCTCTTTCCAACTCCTGGCCAGCACTCCCCAGGATTTATTTTTGGTCATCAACCAGGCCGGATAAAGAATGTTAATCAGGGAGCCGCCGATCAGCGCGACCGCCCACACGGAAAAATTGGCGGCAATTTCTCCCGCCCCTCTGGCTTTCATCGCCTCGACAACCGGTCCCTGAGAATAAACAAAAGCCAGGCTGAGGCCGCAGGAAAGGAAGCCCGCAATCACGGTCATGATGAGGCCGCCGAGAAAACTGCCCGTATGACGCTCGAGTTTTTTCAGAACACGATCCCTTCCGAAGCCGGCGACCGAGGCAAACACCACGCCCACCAGCATCACCCCCACGCCCGCGAGAACCGTCAGCCCGGCAGGCGAATTGACGTTCGCCGCGTCTTTGAAGAGGCCCGATCCTTTGACAATCATGGGAAGCGTAACCCCCAGCGAAACGCCCAGCCCGGTGAGAATCGCTCCCGTGAGCGCCACGCCGATGCGCACTAAACAAAGGCCGCAAAGGACGTTGGCGATGCCCCATCCAATGGCACAGAGGTTTGAGGCGATGAGAGTCGAAACCGGCAGGCTGGCGTAAGCGTCCAAAAACCCGGGGCAGAAAATCAAAGTCACCAGCCACGGAATAATGATGAGGCCGGTGAAATTTCCAAGAAAAGCCCAATGCTCGTACTGGAAGAGCTTCATTATTTTCATCGGCCAGGCACCGCTGCCGATGAATAATCCCGCGAGGGCCACGAGAAGGATGCCAAGGAGCTGTTCTGTTTGCATGGTTGTATTCTGTTTGAATCCGGGTCAGAAATCGATGGCAATCTCAAGGATCACCGGGGCATCCCGGCAACCTTAACCGAACCGATGGGGAGAGGCAAAGCACGCACACGATGAGACGAAAGAAACAGGGCGCACTTTTTTCAACAACCTGTTTCCGTTCGATTTCAAGCGGTTTCGCGGACTGAATGGCAGCATGGCGTTCGTTCAGCCGCCAAAATCGCTTTCATCGGGAAAATCTTCCCGCTATTTGTGATACTTCATTTAACGAAATTTCAATATGGCACGACGAAAATCGGATTCTCCAACCACCAACGGCACCGGCGCCAATCTCGGGTTTTATGTCTGAGAAAAGGACTCAAGGGACAAAAGCGACACCGGCAAAGGACGCGAAATCTCTTTCGTCGGGTGCGTTCCTTAAGTCCCTTCCATCAAACAGCGCGACCTTCATTCCGCCGCACGGCGGCTACGAAGACCTCATCTCGTTTCAGAAAGCGCGCATTGTCTATGACGGCACGGTGCGTTTCTGCGACCGTTTCGTGGACAGGCGCAGCCGCACCCACGACCAGATGGTTCAGGCCGCCCGATCCGGGAAACAGAACATCCTCGAAGGCAGCCAGGCTTCCGGCACCTCCAAGGAAACCGAAATCAAGCTCACCAATGTTGCCCGCGCCAGCCTTGAGGAACTGCTGGAAGACTACCGCGACTTCCTGCGCGTGCGTGGTATTTTGGAATGGCCCAGGGAGCACTCCCACACCCGGCGGCTCCGTGAACTGAACCGCAAGCCCAACGCCGGTTACGAAACCTTCAGGAAAGGCATCGAGCATCCCGACCCATCCATAGCCGCCAATGTGCTGATCGGCCTCATCAAGCTCACCAACTACCTGCTCGACCAGCAACTCAAGCGGCTCGAACAGGATTTTCTCAATGAGGGCGGCCTGCGTGAGCGCATGACCCGTGCCCGCCTCGCCGCCCGTGCCCAACAACAACGGAGCGGCCCGCATGGCAACTGAAGCTATCTCCAAACTTCCAAAACCCCTGCCCGCGACCTCTCCTTCGTCCCTTCCGTCCCTGCCGTCCTTTCCTTCCGCCGGACTGCAAACTGGTCACGGGGCGTGGCACACCTCGAACAGCGCCTTGATGTTCTCGATCGGAACATCAGGGGTTTGAGTTGAGTTCATGCTTTGAGCGGGTACTTTCCCGCGCTCAAAACTTCCTCGCACATCGCGACAAAGTTCTCCGGCGGAACGTCGGGCTGGATGCAATGCACGGCGGAGGCAATGTAGCCGCCGCCGGGCGCGAGATCGGCGATGCGTCGGCGAACCTCGCGCCGGACGTCATCGATCGTTCCCTGCGGCAGAACAGACCGGGTGTCGATCGCCCCGTTAAAGGTGAGGCGTTTGCCGAATTCCTTTTTCAGCCGCGCGGTGTCGGCCATATCGCCTGCGGCAACCTGGACGGGGTTGATGATGTCCACGCCGATTTCGGCCAGATCGCCAAGCAGGGCATAAACGTTGCCGCACGAATGGAAAAAAATCTTGGCCTTCGTCGTTTCGCGGATGGCGGCCAGGACCTCCGCCTGGTGCGGTTTGATGAGGCGGCGGTAGGTTTCCGGCGCCATCAGGGTCGAGTCCTGGCTGCCCATGTCATCGCCGGTGACCAGCACGTCAACGTAGGGGCCGGCCTGTCGGAGAAGCTCCTTGAGATAGGGGACTGTTAGGCTCTTGATCTTGTCCTGCAACGCCAGATAGAAGTCTTCGTCGCCGGCCAGGTCCATGAAACATTCCTCCATCCCCCGCAGCATGTAAGCCTGTTCGAACAGCATGACGCCGCTCATGAGCACGCAGGCGTAACCGGCCTCTTGTATCGCCCGGCAGCGGTCTGCCAGCCCGGTGAACCGGGACGGATCGGCCAGCGTCGGCCACGGATAGCGGTCCAGGTCGTCGATCGTCGCGTTCTGGAGCGGCGGGTCAACCTGCTCGAAATAGCCCGTGCCGGGTTTTCGCACCCATGTGCAGCCCCAGTCGTCAATGACGCAGTCCTCCGAAACGTCTTTGCGGAGCGACGAAATCGCGGGGTTGGGCATCATGGCCCGCCCGTCCGACCCCAGGCGCTCCAGCACGTCGTCATCCATCAGGACATACTGGAAATGCCTAGAAATCCAGCGCGTGGGGCGCTCGGGAAGCCCGAGGTGTTTGATGAGTTTCGGGTAGCCCGGACCCAGGACCGACGTGACGGCGGAGGTGCCGACGAACAGCGGAACCCGGTCCGGCTCCTCGTGATTTAGTGCGGTCAAGACTCTTTCGCGTGATGTCATGGTGTTGTATTAGTGTTGCGCCGCCGCCGTTCCAACCAAACCCTTCAACGTGTTTCTTCAGCCGGCTGCTGTGATCCGGCACCGACAAATTTCCTGATAATTATTCGTTGGTCGTCCGTGACCGGTTCCAGCGGAGAAACGATTGCGCCGGAGCCCAGGCCGAGAAGGGAGACGGCGTATTTGATGCCGGTGAGCCAGCAGGGACCGGCCAGCACCAGCGCGTTGCGGAGTTCCGCCACGCGAGCCATCTGTTTGGCCACGCCCGCATGGTCGCCGTTGGCACCGGCGTTGTAGAGAGAAAGGAAAGTTTCCGGCTCGTAATTGCCGCAGACCGGGATGATGCCGTTCGCGCCCGACAGCAGGGCATCGCCTGAGGTCTTTTCGTCGCCGGCCAGAACCGAGAGACCCAAGTCCTTGCCGCGCCGGATCAGTTCCATCACATGCGGCAGATCGCCGGAGCTGTCCTTGCAGCAACGGATCCAGCCGCGGCGCGCGAGTTCGCAGACCGTGTCGACCGCCAGCACCGAGCCGGTGCAGCCGGGGATGTTGTAGGCGACGATTTCCATGTCTCCGGCGGCTTCCATGGCCGCCGCAAACAGCCGCAGATGCTCGCTGCCGTTTGGCGTGGACTGGTAGAACGTCGGGGTCAGGACGGCGTAGCGGTAGCCGATTTCGCGCAGGATGCCGATTTTCTCGAGGACGCGCCTTGTGGAAGTATCCATGACACCCCCGAGAAGCGGGAGTTGGTCTCCTACCACGGCGTGGGCGGTCTCGACCATCCGCCGCCATTCAGGGCCGGTCAACAACGGGCCTTCGCCGGCGGAACCGCCGACGAAAATCCCATTCACGCCCGCCGCGATCAACCGGCGCAGCACCCTGCCAAAGGCATCCTGATCGACTTCGTCACGTTCGTTTACCGGGGTGATTGACGGGATAACGACCCCCTTCAGGCGTTCTGGTTTTCTGTTCATAAAAAAATTTCTCGTGTCATCTGCCGTTCGCTGGCCGGATCATGGTTTGATCGGATAAGTCCCGTATTCAAAAACGCACCGGCGCATCGCTTCGATGTTTTCCATGGGAGCGTTTAACGGGAAGCACGGGCTGGCGCTGACCGCATAGCCGCCGCCGGGCGCGAGATCGCGGATGCGCTGGCGCACTTCCGCACGCACCTGATCCGCCGTGCCCAGCCCCAGGGTGTTGGGATCGATGTTGCCGATCAAGGCGAGTTCTTTGCCGTGGCGGCGTTTGACTTCGTTGATGTCCATCGCCTTGGGTTCGATCGGGTGGAGCGCGTCCACGCCGAGCGCGATCAAATCCGGGATGACATCCCAGACCCGTCTTCTACAGTTTGGAGGGTCACAAAAAGTAAGGATCCTTTATTGATGCGGGTTTGCGGGCGGGCGGCGGCGTCCGAGTCGAAAATGTAGTGCAACTTCTGCTGGCCATTGGCATTTTGTTAT
>Ga0209697_10000389_pt1 | contig 71834 bp, 45 predicted proteins | sample AliMusrvi5mmetaG_FD_184115 | JGI IMG/M metagenome (GOLD analysis project Ga0209697, IMG submission 184115) | Freshwater lake bacterial and archeal communities from Alinen Mustajarvi, Finland, to study Microbial Dark Matter (Phase II) - Alinen... | ecosystem: Environmental > Aquatic > Freshwater...
AAACAGTTTTGATCTTTTTGAACGAGTCGTTATTGCTGCTGTTTTTCCTTACTGGTACAATTGTGAGTAATCATATTAATTATTTATTATGCAAGGAATTTTGCAAAATAAATTAATTTAAAAATGGATGCTAATTATTATGGTCCTCGACAACATGATTTATAGGCTCAATATTTAAAGAATGGCGTTGTATCGGAGTCTTTTTATGGGTTAAACGCAGAAAACATAATTGTGCTGCCTATACATATACCATGTTTGATCTGAGAGGCTTAATTCCAACCTTCATAAACCATCAATAAAGGCCAACCACAGTTCATTGGGTAAATCCCTCTGGTTTCCTATTTCGTAAATATCATCTTATTCACCTTCACATACGTATCTGTCGCACTCACGAAAACCAGCTTATACAGGTACACCCCCGAGGCCAGGTTTATCGTGGCAGGATCAACCAAAAGTGGGTGGGATCCGGCCTTGTCGTCACGGTCAGCCAGTGAATGCAGGATATTCCCATATATGTCTGTCAGGGTGATGACAACATGGCCCGGCTCCGGCAGGGTGTAAACGATGGTGGTGGTCGTGTTAAAGGGATTCGGGAAGTTCACCAGCGTTATCTCCTTTGACTCCCCATACGTTATTACATTTGCCATTTTAAGGTTGAAATCGTCGTAGGGCTGTGCCAGGATATCGGCAAATTCGCTTCCGGCCTTGATATCAAAGACCTGCGAGGGTTCCGCTATTTTTTCCCTGACCCGCATGTTCAGACTTACCACCAGGTCGCCAGCCATAATTTTGAAGGGTTTGGTGTCGGCCCAGGCAATGGCTGCCAGGCCATCCCCGATTACATATTTCATACCATCAGGCTTGCCGGCAATATCCATCACTTCAAAGAGATTTTTATCATAACCCAGAAATAGGGTCATGGCGCCAAGATCGGCATCCCTGCTGCAGTGGATATTGTAGGTAAAAGGTTCACCCAACGGAACTGTAATAATACCATCCCCGATGGCCGGCGTGGAGGTGGACTCCTTGAACCCCACGGGAACAAAAGAGCTGTTAACATCACCTACGCATAACGCATGCAGGTCGACCGACAATGGATTGCCGGTGAGTGTCACTGTCGTGTCGGTGAATTTCCAGTCGCCGGCAGGGTAGGAGGCGATCGCACCTACCGTGCGCAGCTTAATGTAAAGTGCATCCAGGGCGGTGGTGGTGGTGCTTACGTTCACGTCGGCGGCAAGGGCCTTTAACCCTGACAACGGGTAAGAGCCGATGGCGTTCAGTTGCACGATCAGGGCATCCGTGGCGTTGTTGCCCCCCCAGCTGCCGTTGTAACTTCCATGCAGGGTATAGGTGTCGTTCGGGATATCCCTGAAGTCGTAGTACCCCGACTGGCCATTTTCGGGATTGTTATGGGTGATGGTATCGCCCACCAGCAGGCTGGAAGAGTTGTATAATTTAACATTCACCCCATTCATCCTGGTAGCCGCATTGTTGTCGTAGGTGACGATCCCAAAGATTTTTACATTACTTTGCGCAAGGATGGTGACCGGTGCTAGCGAGGTTCCCGTACACCCGTTGCTTGCTGCCGACAACGAAACCGAGCCTGGACCCGTTATAAGTCCCCAGGAGACAGTGATGATGCTGGTGCCCTGCCCGGCGGTTATCGACCCGCCTGAAATTGCCCAGGCATAACTGGACATTCCCGCGGCTGCGGAATAGGTTACACCCGTGGTTCCTGCATAAACCGTTGAATATCCTGAAATGGCGGGGTTAAGGGACGGGATGACAAAAACCGGCAAAACTGTTGGCGTTGCAGCAAAACAACCGGATGAACTGATATAACTTACAGAAACATATTGGGATCCTGAAGAATTCCAGGTAACGGTGACAGCAGGGCTGGCTGAATTGCCGCCAGCGGTTATGGTGCCACCTGCAGAGATTTCCCAGTTATACCCGTTCATGCCTGTTTCGGTTGTATAGGTGACGCCTGAATTACCAAGGCAAACAGAGGTGGAACCCGTTATGGTTGGAATGGGTAACGGGTTAACGGTTATGGCTTTTGTGACAGGATTTCCGGCCATACAGCCGTAACCATTGGCATAGTTAACGGAAACCGTTTGAACTCCTGCGTTGTTCCAGAAAACCGTTGCGCTGTAGCTCGCGGACGTTCCTCCACCGGTGGTGGTGCCGCCTGACGAAATGTTCCACTGGTAGCCCGCCATTCCCGCCTGCGTATTGTAGGTATTACCGCCGGAATTTACACAAACACCGGCATTGCCCGAAAGTGTGGGAACAGGAACTTGGTTGACGCTAACAGGAAAATTCGTGGCTGAAGCGGCAGTACATCCATTCGTGTTGGTGTAGGAGACACTCACCGTTTTTGCACCCGGAGTGGTCCAGGTGACCGTAACAGTGTTGCTGGCCGTGGTGCCGCCGGAGGTGATGACTCCGTCGGGATAAATGGACCAACTATACGCGGTCATCCCGGATTCTGTCGTATAAACCACCCCAGCAGTCCCGGCACAAACGGCCGAAAGTCCGGAAATGACCGGAACAGGCAGTGCCTTGACCTGGATAGCCCGGGTTCCCGGCGATACAGCCGTGCAACCATAACCATTGGTATAATTAACGCCAATGGTTTGCGGCCCTGCTGTATTCCAGGTTACGGTCGCGGTATTGCTGGCAGCGGTTCCTCCGCCCGTAACGGACCCGCCTGGTGAAATCGTCCAGGTGTAGGCCGACATTCCACCCTGCGTAGCATATACATTCCCGCCGGAATTTACGCAAACAGCGCTATTGCCCGATAGGGTCGGAACCGGAACGGGGTTGACCGTTACCATGTAATTCGTTGCTGAAACGGCGTTACAACCATTGCCATTGGTGTAGTGTACACTGACCGTTTTTGAGCCGGACGTCAGCCAGGTTATGGTTACATTGTTGACTGATGGTGTTCCTCCACTGGTAATGGAACCCCCGGCAGAAACTGTCCAGGAATAGCCCGGCATGCCGGGTTGGGTGGTGTAAATATTCCCGGAGGAGTTTGTACAGACCGAAGCCGGCCCGGTAAGGGTTGGATTGGGTAGGGCATTTACCGTTACCGCATAGGAAGCCGGGGATGGAGGCGTATATCCATAAATGTCCGTATAATTCACACTGATGGTCTGAGCCCCGGGTGCATTCCAGGTCACTGTTACCGTAGAGTCGCTGGTGGTGCCCCCCGAGGCGATGGTGCCTCCTGCGGATATGCTCCACGCATAAGCCGACATCCCGTGCTGGGTCGAATACACATTCCCTGCCGAACCTTCACAGGCGGCGGATGGCCCGGTAATCACCGGTAAGGTTAGCGGTATGACCGAAACCGGGAAACTGGTGGGAACGGAAGCGGTGCAACCATTCCCACTGGTGTAATTCACACCGACCGTATGGGGGCCGGGTATCGTCCAGGTCACGGAAATAGAACTGCTTGAAGAGGTGCCTCCCGAAGTAATACTTCCGCCGCCTGAGAGTGTCCAGGTATAGCCCGACATCCCGCTCTCGGTGGTATAAACGTTGTTTGTCGAAAATACCAGTGGTGAGGCGGGCCCTGAAAGGGTGGGTGCGGGTAACGGATTAACGGTTACATCCAATATTGATGGCACTGCCGCAATACATCCATTCCCGTTTGTATAAGAGACACCTACAGTTTGAGCACCAGTTGCCGTCCACGTTACAGTTACGGAACTGCCCGATGAGGTGCCGCCGGCCGTAATGCTCCCCCCGGGTGATACGCTCCAGCTATAGGCCGACATGCCTGGCTGGGTGGAATAGAGATTCCCGGCAGCATTAACACAAACGGCTGATGGACCTGAAATTGAAGGGACAGGCAATGGATTGACCGTAACCGGATAACTCGTCGGACTGCTGGCGGTACATCCATTTCCATTGGTATAATTGACGCCAACGCTTTGTGATCCCGCGGCGTTCCAGTTGACTGTTACAGTATGGCTGGTAGAGTTACCCCCGGCGGTTATTGATCCTCCGGGCGACACCGACCAGGTATAGCCGGTCATCGACGATTCCGTCGAATAGGTAATCCCGGGACTCCCGGTACAAACGGAAGCGGTACCGGTTATGGTTGGAATTGGCAAAGGTTTGACAGAAACCGGCAGGTTAGCCGGGGACGCGGCCGCACACCCATTGGCATTGGTATAGTTCACGCTTACACTCTGCGCGCCGGAGCTATTCCAGGTCACGGTAGCTGTGTGATCCGATACAGCGCCTCCTGAGGTGATCGTCCCGCCCGCAGAGATGGACCATGAATACACGGTCATCCCGCTGTCGGTGCTGTAGACATGGTCTGTTGAACCTTTGCAGGCTGAAACGGGACCTGTCAGCGCAGGGAGCGGCAAGGGGTAAACGGTGACATTTTTAACAGAAGAGGCTGCTGCAACACAGCCATGCGTATCGGTGTAGGAAACTTTGACAAACCGTGCCCCGGTGGTGCTCCAGGTAACGGTAATAGTGTTCGTCCCGGCACCTGAGGTAATGGCGCCTCCAGGTGAAATGGTCCATGTATAATTGGTCATGCCTGTTTCAGTCGAATAGACATTGCCGGATGATGGGATCCCGCAGATAGAGGTAGGACCGGAAATGACCGGAACAGGCAACGGGTAAACCGAGACGGTCCCTGTAGCCGTCCTCACCTGCCCGTTTCCGTCAGAGACGGTAACCACATAGGTTCCCGGGGCACCACTGTAGGTTTGACCAAGGTAGCCATTGTTCCAGCTGTACAAGTATGGCGTTACGCCCCCGGAGGCATACGCGGTAAGCGATCCGGCGGAAACGCCTTCGCAACCCGGGGTGGCAGTCAGGGTTACCTGGTATCCTCCCAGGTTGGCCGTAGTTAGGTTGTCGTTATAGTTGAACTCCATGACGCTGGTGTTCACGATCTTCCCGACCAGGGTGGTCGAATTATCGGCCACGGTCCATGGCAGGATCATCGATACACTGTCGCTTCCCTGGATGGAAAAAGGCGTTTGCCCGATCATCACGGTGTCGGCATTGTCGTTGATATAAAATACCTGCAGGGTCGAATTACAATTCTGCGCCCCGCCGTTTCCGATCCGGGCATGGATCAGGATATTGTCGCCCAGTTGGGGCATGGAGTCGGAAGGTGCAAATTTCTGGAAATAGAGATTGGCGGCCTCCCCGACGATAAACGAACGGGTCGCATCATTGTTTGTTTCATCCAGTTCATTGATGACATGGTCGGCATCGATGATCCCGCGGATAACGTGCACCCCGGGCAGGCTGCTGACCCAGGTTCCCGGGATGGCCACACTGTTGTGATCTCCCGAAGCAAGCCCGGGTAAAGGATAAACCGTCGCAAACAAGGTCGTGTCGATCAGCACCTTCATCTTCATGACATCATTTACATTGGTAACCCCCACATTGTCGTAAGTCACTACAAATGAGATCGCCTGGTTTGGCGACGGATTCAGCAGTGACGGGTTAATGTACTGCGAAAGGATCCGCATATCGGGCAAGGGGTTGACCACCGTGACCTGTTCAACCAGGATGTTATTGGTTTCATCGCACTCCGTGTAATCATGGTCAGGATCTGCCGTCATCGTAAAGGTATAGGTTCCCGGGTCAAAGAAGGTGAACGGCACAGGGATTGATGCTCCGTAGGGGCAGGAGCAGGTCTTAGTTACATCGTTCACCAGGGCCGTGCCCAGGTATAAGGTGCCCGTTATCCCGGGACCTGATACTTCGAACCGGACTTTCACCGGCGTGGCTTTATAAAGATGATAGGCTGACAAGCCAACCGACAGGTAGGTTGACTGGTTTATATTATAGGCGTGTTCCCAGAAATTTGTACCATAGGGTCCGCAGAGTGGTGCCGGTTGGAAATCCCAGCACATTTCGTCCGATGCCGTGTTATCCGACTCGTTTGATTCCGTTACTAAGTGCTGGGGATCGATCGTTGCGGTAAGCAGCGCGGTTGCGGGCGGCGGAAGGGTCGCGGTGGCAGAAATATCAACTGTTTGTCCTGGATTCAGGTTCCCGGCGTATTGGCCGGTGAACGTTACCCCGGTGGAATATGCATATTCAACCTGGATTGGACCAGTAGCAACGGCATCCCCGTTATTGATAATGTGGCCGACCAGGCTGGCCGTGCCCGGGTACTGGGGATTGACGGGCAGGACTTCCACAGGATGACAACTGTAAAACGTCAGATTTGGCTGAGGATTCGGGACAACCGGCTCATAAACATAAACAGTAACCACAAGCACATTGTTTGCTTCGTTGCATTCAACATATTCGTTATCCGGATCGGCCGTCATCGTGAAGGTATAGGTCCCGGCGTGGCTGAAGGTAAACTGGGTGGGTAACACCACCGCATAGGGACAATAACAGTTTTTGGTCACATTGTTCACGATCCCGTTCCCCAGGTTCAGGGTTCCGGTGATCCCCGGTCCGCTGACTTCAAATTTTACCTTTACCTGGCTGGCATCGTAGAGGTTGTAGGAATTTAGTCCCACCGACAGCGTGGTTGACTGGTTAACCTGGTAGGAGGTATTCCAGAAATTCCAGCCGCAATAACCAAAACCAACCGGCTGGAAATCCCAGCACATGTTGTCGGTGGCCGAGTTATCCGATTCATCCGATTCTGTTACAAGGTCAAACGGGTCGGCATAGTCGGTCAGGGTCGTTGTGGCGGGCGGTGGTCGCAGGGCTCTTACGGAAATGTCAACTGATTGCCCGGCACCCAGTGTTGCATCAGATTGCCCGATTAACAATGTACCTGTTCCATAGGTGAACTCAACCTGGATTGGCCCGGCGGCGGGAGTGCCGCCAATATTCAGAACGTGCGCGACCAGGGTGACTGAATCATGATATTGCGGATCCTGGGGTTGTACACTCAGGGAATGACAATACTGTAATACCAGGTTGGGCAGGGTGTTATGCGGGATAATGGAAAATTGGGCCGTGAAGGTCCCGGTTAGGGTATAGTCGGTGATGGTCCCTGTGATATGGTAGTTGCCTACCGGCAGCGGACCCGGGAAGTAAATGGTGTAGTTCCCGTTCAGGTCGGTATAGCCTGAATAGATCGCGGTGGTCTCGGTGATCTGGAATTCAACGGTAGCTCCTGCCACACCGGGATTGGGCAACGGGATCGCCAGTCCGTAATAGCTGGCATTTCCGCTTAACTGTAGGGTATTATTGACCGAAGAATAAGACACGGCAGGCGTCACCGTTCCACTGCAGGAAATGCCGCCAGGCATCTGGTAATTGCCGCAGACGAAGGGGCGGACCGCGGTATTGTCGAGTTCATTGGATTCCATGATCACGTTGGTGTAGTCGACCGTTACCTGCATCGGGCACCATGCCGGGATCGAAGGCGTGTTAATGGTCCATTGAACCGTGGTGGTTGCATGGGGTGCGATACTGACTACCGTAACATCAGGATAAACAAGCGTTGTATCATATTGGTTGACCAGGTGGACCACGAAGTTCTGGGCAGTAAAATCCGATTCGTTGTGCACCGCAGCATAAACCGTAACCGTGATTGACGGATCGGGATGCGCATTGCTGAAGGAGATGTCGTTGGCAAAGATCACCAGGTTGGGCGCCTGCAACACATCGGGGGCGTCGAATGGCCCGAAGGTGGTTGTGCAATTTCCGCCATCGCTTACGATAATCCTGGACTTCCAGGTGGACCCGTACAGTAACCCGTTCACGTTGGCAAAGTAACGTTTACCGTTATTGGTGGTGATATCCGAAGGATCGGACTGGGTCATGACAATGGTGCGGTCGTTGGTCCCGGCAAAGTTGCCATCACCTTCGTAGTCAAGGATCAGCCTGGGATAGCCTGCAGGGGGCAGGGCATTGGCCAGGTCGTGGTAATCCGCTTCAAAATGGAAGGTGGTATAGGAAGATCCTTCCAGGGGAGAAACGATCGTACCGGTAAACCCCGGGTTGCCGGTTGGGGTAAAGAATTGCGCCCCCGGGTTGATCGACGGGTCATTGTCGTTGCAGTCGAGGTTATTGGTTGAATAACCCGGCGGAGCCGTGTTCGAGCAGAGCATGGCCGTGGTGGCGGAGCCATAACCATCGCCATCGGCATCCACGTAATATAGATGAAGGGCATGCACCGTGGCGTCGTTGTCATTGCAGTCGGTGCTGTTGGTGACATAGCCAGCCGGCTGGCTGCAAGCCATCAGCGAAATCAACGGATTGCCGTAGCCATCGCCATCGGCATCGGCAAAATATTGAACCGCTGAATTGATGGTCAACGTTATGGCAGTTCTGTTCAGACTGGTGCACCCGGTTGTGGTGTTTCTTGATTCCGCATAATAAGTTCCTGCGGTTGAGGTGACAAAGGTATTGGATGCTGTTTGTAACAACGTACCACCGTTGGGGGCGTTGAACCAATCCACCACACTGCCAAATGGCGCTGCGGCCGTTAAGGTTCCGGGCAGGGCGCTAGAACAGCTGGCCTGGTTTCCGCCACTGGCCGGGGCAGCCGGGGCAGACACGACCGACATGGTAAGGGAGTTGGAGATAGCCGGGTTGGGCGAGGGGCAGGTTACGTCCCCGTACAGTGAACAGGTCACCACATCATTATTGGCTGGTGTGTAGGTAAAGGACGGGCTGTTTGTCCCGGTGCCGGATCCGTTGACCTTCCACTGGTATACAGGCGTTGTGCCTGCATTGACGGCCGTTGCTGTGAAGGTGAGCGAGGTTCCCTGGCATACATTGTCGGCTGATCGCGTGATCGAAACACTGACCGGGGTTGTGGACGTCAGGGCCATGGTTATGGAGTTGGATGTGGCAGGATTTCCCGAAGGACAACTGGCATTTGAGGTCATCATGCAGGAGACCTGGTCGCCGGCAGCCGGGGTGTAGCTAAATGACGGGTTATTACTGCCGGTATTGCTGCCATTGACTTTCCACTGGTATTCGGGGTTTGAGCCGCCGTTGGAGGGTGTTGCCGTGAAGGTTGCTGATGAGCCTGAACATACGGGGTTGGCTGATGCAGAAATTGAGATTCCGGCAGGAAGTATTGGATTAAGGGTCATAACCACCGGCGCTGATTCGGCAGGACTCCCTGTTTTACAAATCTCGTTGGAATTAAGGATCACTCTGATCGTGTCATTGTTTGTGGGGATGTAAGAATAGCTGGAATTGATTGCCCCGCTGACAATTGTTCCGTTAACTTTCCACTGGTATGCAGGCAAGGTTCCTCCATTGATCGGTGTGGCAGAAAATACCACAGATGCCCCTGCACACGATGGGTTGGCTGATGGGTTTACCGAAACACTCACAGGCAGTACAGGATTAACAACCATTACTACTGGCGTCGAAGTGGCCGGGTTCCCGGTCGGACAAATGGCATTCGAGGTAAGAACAACGGTTACAATGTCATTGTTTGCCGGGATATATGAATAGGTATTGCTGTTTGTCCCGACAGGCGTTCCATTTACTTTCCATTGGTAGTTTGGTGTGGTGCCTCCATTGGTTGGGGTAGCGGTGAAGGTCACCGAGGTGCCTGCGCATACGTGGTTTGTATCTGCCGTAATCAAAACGCTGACCGGGAGGGAAGGATTCACCGACATAGTCACACCATTGGAAACTACAGGATTTTGTGAAGGACAAGATGCACTCGAAGTCATTTGGCAGCTGATTATATCCCCATTTGCGGGCACATAAGAAAATGTTGATAAGTTCCCACCTACGGGAATAGTCCCCTTAAACCATGCAAAAACCGGGGAACCGCCTCCGTTTTCAGGTGTGGCTGTAAAAGTGACAGTGGTTCCGGCACAAACGGCGTTTACATTGGGTTCAATCATCACACTGGTTTGTAAAACAGGATTCACAGTCAAGGTAATTGAATTGGAAGTGTCGGAACTCACCAGAACACACGGCTCGTTTGAGGTCAGAACACAAGTAATAACATCACCTGTTTGCGGGGAATAGGAGTAATCAGGACTGTTTGCACCTGCATTGACACCATTGACCTGCCACTGGTATACAGGGTATGTTCCGGTGCTCACTGCAGATGAATTGAAACTGACAACAGTTCCATTACAAACAGGGTTTGCAGATGCAGATATTGTTATATTTACAGGAGGGTTAAGTGAGGTTGTTTGGTTTAGTATTGCGGCAGCTGAATAGCCGCATCCATTATAGGCCCATATATAGCGCGTATAGGAGGTGCTGCATGTAAGACCTGTTTCCGTTTTCGTGGTTGCTGAACCCATTTCGGTTGCTGAGGCATAGTTGTTGGTAGTATTCCATTTATACCCTGTGGCACCTGTCACCCCATTCCAATTCCAGATGATTTGGGTTGCAGAAGGTGAATGGTTGCCGAATATTGGTAATTCAGGAGGGGAACAAGTAGTTATTAGGCATCTGGCTGACATGCCGTTAGGTGTCCCACTATTGTACCTGAAATCCAAGGCTGAGGAATAAGACTGACGCCTTTGAAGGGCCTCACCATTTGAAATTTTAGTTGCGGTCCAAAAGTAGGAATACCATGTCAAATTGTGGTATGCACTGGCTATATCTCTATAACCACCGGGGATAGAAGTAAAACCACTACTATTTAATGCCCCTATATTTGGTGCTAACCAATGGAGAAAACCAGTTTCCTTAAGTTTTCCACCGACATCTGTACCAATTTCACCAGAGCTATTGCAATTCACAGTACCATCAAGAAACGTTTCCATCTGACACCATTCGTCATCAGAGGGCAAATGCCAGCCTGATGGACAAATTCCCTGTCGTTCGCTGGGATTGGAATTGCTTGAAACCGTATAGTTCATTAATTCATCCCATTGGTAAAGGGCACCGTATTTAGTGCAATTCGAATCAAGATCGTTATAACAATATTTCTCAATAATACTGTTGTTTGTTTGTTCCTGTGAGCCATTTATTTTTATCCCGATATTCAGGTTCTGAGCCATCCAGCATTGGGTGCCGATCTGAACTGTATTGTAACTCTGGCCATCACGACTGTCGGTAAGGGGTTGGCCACATGTTGTGAAACAAGAGGAGGTTGATTGATTTAGAGTTAAAGCAGTGGAATTGCCACACCCATTGTATGCCCATACGTAGCGTGTATATGCTGTATTGCAGGTCAAGCCGGGTTCCGTTTTTGTTGTTATACTGCCTAGGTCGGTGGCAGTTGTAAGGTCATTTGTGGTGTTCCATTTGTAACCAATGGCTTCACTAACAGGGGTCCAATTCCAGATTATTTGGTTAGGTGTTGATGTATGAATTCCAAAAGAAGGTGTATTGGGTGGAAAACAATCTAATATACACCTGCATGAAAAGCCCCTAACTTTTGTGTCGGGACCCTTTCTTATCTGTGAATAGGCATATTCCATGTAACGATACCAGGCCATAGTTGCTGAATTTTCAGTAGAAGACCAAAAAATTGCACCTGTACTTAGCCCATCAAACCCGGCCTCATAACGATACCCGTCAGGGGATGCATTAAATCCACTTGAATTGCTGCCATTACCCCCCTGATACCAACCGGTAGTCGATTTCATTTTACTTCCAACATCTGTGCCCTGCCAACTTATAGGTAAACAATTAACCGTGATGTCTAAATTAGATTCCACTTGGCACCACTCCGCTTCTGAAGGAATATGCCAGCCATCAGGACATATGCCTTGCCTTCCACTTGGAGTAGCATTACTGGAAGTTAAATAATTCATCAATTCATCCCATTGATACAATCCACCGTAAACTGCACAATTTGCGGCATCATTATTGTAACAGTACTTTTCAATTGTGCCGTTGTTACTTTGTTCATCGGAACCATTGATTTTGGAACCTACATTTAGGTTTTGAGCCATCCAACATTGGTTGGCGATCTGAACTGTATTATAGCTTTGACCATCACGGCTGTCGGTAAGGGGTTGGCCACAATTAGTGAAACAGGGGGAAGTTGGCTGATTAAAAGTTCTGGGAAGTGACTGTCCACATGTACTGTACGCCCAAACATAACGTGTGTATTCAGTGTTACAAGTTAATCCGGTTTCTGTTTTTGTTGTTGTTAGCCCCACGTCCATTGCTGTTGCGTAGTCATTAACAGTGCTCCATTTATAACCTGCGGCACCTGACACTGAATCCCAGCTCCAAATAATTTGAGTTGTTGAAGAAATATGGCTGCCGGGAGAAGGTGGACTGATATCCGGGTAGTTAACAGACCTGATTGCCCTGATAAAGCCATCAGAACCCCATCTTAATGTCCCTCCCTGCTCACCACCGTTGAACCTTTTATACCAAGCATGCAAACCCGTGTTATAAAAATCAGAAGAACTCCAGTACCAATAATTTGCAAAGCCCCCAACGATATCTTTTTGTAAATATAACTGGCTTAATTCATCGATTGATGGTAAGTACCAGTCATTATACCCATTTAGCAATAGATTGTTGCAAAGTCGTGCTGCAATTACCGGGGTACTACATGCATTTACAATTATCTCTGTATTTTGTTTTCCGGTACCAATGGCTGTTGAAGTTCCGGAAATAAGCAATCCTGTGCATCCCCATTCTGCATTACCAATATCGCTGTTTGCTGCGATGAGTATCTGGTGGCCGTTGCATCCCGTATAGAAGACAATTCCGCCTCCAAACGATTGTCCGATTGTTATAGGCAAGGTGGTAAAAAACACTTGGTTGCCGTAGGATGTTCCCCCACTGTTTGTCGCATATGCTCTAACATAATAGAGTGTGTTCGGGAACAAATTTGTAAGCTGTCCGGTAAATGGTCCCATTCCCGTACCATTGAATGATACACTATCTGCAACTGTAGGATTTGGTGACTGACTCCAGCATAATCCTCGTGCCGAAATAGCACTTATGCCTTGAGATGTTATATTTCCACCCCCAATTGCCGTTGTTTGATTGATTCCTGTCATATCAGTGGTTGAAACATTTGGCAAACCTGTACATAGGGAACTCATTTGGGACAAAACCGTGACCGTTGAGTGTCCACAGTTGCTGTATGACCATATATACCTGGTGTATAAGTTTCCACAAGTTAGCCCAGTTTCAGTTTTGGTTGTTTTCATACCAATGTCTATTGCAGAGGCATAATTATCGCTGAAGCTCCATTTGTATCCTGTTGCACCAGATACTGGGGTCCATTTCCATATTATCTGGGTTGATGAACTTAAATTAGTTCCCGGTGAAGGAGCATTTGGGGGCCCGTTAACGATCATTACAATGGGGTTCGAAACAGCTGGATTTCCCCCGGGACATGTTGTATTGGAAGTTAGTTGACATGAAATAAGATCTCCTGATGTCGGAGCATAAGAATAGGTTGAATTTGTCGCTCCTGATATGTTTATACCTCCTTTTTTCCATTGGTAAGAAGGTGCAGAACCTCCGTTGGTTGGAGTTGCAGTAAATAGCACCGCTGTTCCTGTGCATACTGTATTCGCAGAAGCTGCAATTGATACACTTACCTGAGAAGCTGAAGAAATGGTTAACGAGTTTGCATTGGATGGATCGGAATATACAATAGGATCTGACCCAACCACCCGAATCCTATATTCGGAACCAGCCGCAGTATTGAGAGGTATTGTGGCATTAATTATTCCCGAATTAACACTGGAAACGGAACCTAAGGCTACCGGATTTGAAAAACCTCCTGTTGCATCGGACAATTGTACAGTGAAAGTATTCCCTGTGTTGAATGGGTCGCTGGCCGTATATGGTATTGAAAAATTATTGCCGGCGCACATAGTTCCGGGAAAAATCCCCAAAATGATTGACCTTAAATCTATTTTTGAAACAAAAATATCCGAAGTTCCCCCATTATAAGTTTCATCAAATGCACCAGGAGTAGTAGGAAAATTAGCAGACCCGGTTTGCCCAACGATATAAGCAAACGTTCCCTCAAGAACTCCTGACGGGACTGATTCATCATTTGAACCCCCCAAATAAGAAGAATATAATAAACCGGTCCCTGTAGCATTCATTTTCGCCAGAAAAACATCAAACCCGCCATGATTAGCGTTTTGAGATGTCCCCGTTGTTAAGGGAAAGTTGGATGAATTAGTATAGCCAGTAAAAAAAGTATTCCCATTGGTATCAACATAGAGGGAATTGCCAGAATAATCATCCCCCGAGCCACCAAGGTAAGTGGAATAAATCAGGTCTGAACTGCCGTTACCAGCAGGGTTAAGTTTTAAGATAAAATTATCCCACCCTCCTTTGTTGGTGGTTTGAAAAGCCCCGATTGAAGTAGGAAAATCAACCGAATTTGTATACCCACTGATAATAACATTTCCATTATTATCTAATACTAACTCATTCATATAGGTGTTGTCATCGTTAGAACCACCTATGTAGGTAGAATAAACAAGCGCAGTACCTGTCGGATTTAAAATCGAAAAATAGGTATCCCAGCCACCATGATAACCCGTATCAAATGAACCTTGAGTAGTCGGAAAACCGCTCTTGGCATGTCCTGAAATAAATGCATTTCCAATATTGTCAATTGCAATTGAATACCCATCGCTTCCACCTGTCCCACCTAAAAAAGTGGAATAAACAAGGGCCGACGCATTTGAATTAATTTTACTGATATAACCAATTCCAATAGGCCAATTATTAGGTTTTGTTACCTGAAAAGCACCTGGGGTAATAGGGAAATTATATGAACTTGTTACCCCTGTTAAATATATTGACCCTGTATTGTCAACAACTAAAGAAATCCCCCAATCATCATAACTTCCACCAATATAGGTTGAAAAAACCAGGGCCGATCCATCATTATTGATTTTTGTAAGAAAACCATCGTTCGATCCAGCATTGAATGGTTGCATTACACCGGTTGTTGTTGGGAAATTATATGCATTCGTCACTCCGGAAATATAAACATCACCATTTTGATCAAGCACAAAATCATCCGGATACTCGTAAGAAGAACTACCGCCAATAAAGGTCGAGTAAATAAGCTGAGATAACGTGGCATTTAGTTTTGTGACAAAAACTGACCTGCTGTAATTGTTTGTTTGATATGCTCCTGCTGTCGTAGGGAAATTATTTGAATGGGTTTCCCCGCTAACATACACAGAACCTGATGCATCCAGCTTCATGAGCTCATATGCGCCATCACCACTACTGCCTCCCAAAAATGTAGAGTAAACCAATGGGTCAATGATTATTGATTTTGATGGGTCGTAATTTGATAATTCAAATTCAGCAAGTTTTCCAGGGAGTGAAAATTTGCATTCAATCTGTTTTTTTTGCCCGGTTATTTCCTGGTATGCATAGATTTGCGATTGTTTTACAGCTCCCAGGCATGTTTTTAGGGTTAAATCTCCCATTCCATTGACGCTGATATTTTCCTGCCCTTCAAAATCTAATTTTATTTGTTTCAGGTCCGCATAAGGAGTTGCAATTAAATCATATCGCAACCTGCCATTGTCAAAATAAAGCCGGGCATCAATGTTATTATACAAATTGTGGATAAAAACCTCCTTAAACAAAGCAACACTGCTTGCCCATTTGGATGAATCGTTTCCGATGAAATAATTATAAAATCCCTTTTGTTTGAGATTACCAGTAATAATGGAACTCTCATTTATGCCTGCAAAATTCATTTTCACAACATGCCCGGTAATTCGGATGTTGGCAGGCTTTTTAAGATGACCTACAAAGTCGGTTGGTCCACTTTTTTCATCATCAGGGATTTTTTCTGTTTGATAGAAATCATAAACAATCCCATGATTTGTGATCCAAACATTCGTTCCTTTAAGTTTGGCATAAAATAACACTTCATTGCTCCATTGTCCCTTGTTTTCAACAAAGAAATTGTTTATTGTTTGCAGATTTTCAACAACTTGTTTCTTGTCCTCCGTGCCGGTAAATAAGGAGTTAGGGGATGGTTGCATCTGGGCTAATGAACAGAAAAGGTTAAAAAAGAAAATAAAACCAAACTGAATCGTTTTCATATGCTATCTGTTTTATTTGTAGTAGGAAATAGATTTTTCAATGTTGGATTCATCTTTTATGAGAATTCAATTATAACTCACACTAAAATTGAAGATCGCGGAATTCTTACTTCTCGCTGTTTTTGGTCGGAAACCAATAAGTCAAAATAGTGCAAAACCTAAATCGGAATTGTTGTTTTTATTTTTTGTAACTATTCACCGTGCAATATATAAAATTCCAATGTCCCAGTCAATACTCAGGATAAAAATGCCATAACATATTTGTTTCTATGTTTTGGCAGTAAACACTTTATTGTTAATAGGAATAGAAGTTCTGAAATTAGTTTTTAATTGTTCTAAATTTCACAATAGAACCGGATAATTCCAAATAATTACCCGTGAAATATACTTGAAGAGTTAATAGGTATTTGTTTGGGAAACCAATATGCCCAGATAATACTCACCTACTTCCGTAATACTTGTGTTACTTATGTTCATAAGTCGGGTGGGTCTTTACATCAAACTTGGTCCTTCTGTTTTATGTGGTAAATGGTAATTTGATCCTGGTATCGAACGACTCGCAAATCTTTTGCTGCCATACCCTGATGTCTGATTCAACCAAAATGGTCATGACACTGCACTCCATTTCCATTTCCCTGTCTTCCACAGGGTTAATATACCGGCCTTTGGTCTGCTCACTTCTGTCGCCCGGGCAAATCAGGGCAACTTTCTTGTGTGCCGTGCACACTTATAACCTTGAAGGTGCAAGTCCTTTATGGAGATCGGTAGTTACCAACCATTAGCCAAGAGCAAGGGTGTCCGTTGTGAAGCGGAATCTGAAGGAAGCTGGAGGCAAAGTCCCGAACCGAGGAACACGAATTGCATCAGGCATACCCAACAGGATGAGATTGCAAGACAAATCGAAGTCCAAAAACTACCCGGATGCTGGGGTGTAAATGCAACGGTTACATGGGACGAAAGGGTATAAGATTACCACGGGAGACCTGTTGGACGTGTGGAAACGGAGTAAGAAACACGGCTAACAATCGCCAACAGGAGTCAGCAGCGACCATAGTACGATATCACGGGTTGATACTGGAAGGGTCAAATCTTAAGAGGTGAGCCTCAAATGAAGGTTACCGTATGAATGGCAGAGAGCAGAAAACGGATAAAGACACCTATTTGCAGAAGGATAGAGCGGCACTCGAAAGCTACGCAGAAGGGCAGACATTCCTATGGATGACCGAAAAAGGAGACACCAACACGGCGACTGGAGGAGCAAAGCTATTCGAGTTCATTCTATCACCTGCCAACCTGAATTCAGCTTACAAACAAGTGAAGCGGAATAACGGGAGCGGAGGGATAGATGGGATGGATACGGAAGCCTTGCGTTTGTATTTGCAAACCCATCGGGAAGCATTGCTAACAAGCTTCCAGGAAGGGAACTATAAGCCACAACCTGTCAGACGGGCAGAAATACCCAAGGATAATGGCAGGAAGCGGCAGTTAGGCATTCCCACAGTAGTAGACAGGGTAATCCAGCAAGCGATTACGCAGCAACTGTCACCGATTTACGAGAGTTTAGCCCTTCCAACCACCTGTTGGTTCGATTCAATAGCGGCCATGTAAATCCCACCGGGTAAACCGGCTGTATCCAGTGTATATCCCTTCAGCGTTCGCGATGAAAGGATAGTTTTTATTTCCCGTCCAAACAGGTCATACAACCGGATGATGACCGGGTTGCCATTTGAGAGGTTTGCAAGGTTTAGGGTTGTATTACCCGATGCCGGGTTTGGGTAGAAATAACATCCCTTTTCGGCTCTATGATTTTTGATCCCGGCTGTATTTCCCTTTGCATCTGTTTTGATCAGCAATGCATGCTGGGCTGAAGTGGCTGTTTGCTGCACCTGGTCGCAGTGATGTAACCTCAATCACAGGCCGGGTCTATGGAAAGATCCGTGCAGTTTCCGTAAATGTGTGAATGATGTAACTTATCTCCAAAGTTATGTAACGTCTTCGTGAATAATAGGATATAATTTCGTACTTCATTATTCCAAACAAATTTAAACACTATAATCATGAAAAAAGTCATTGTATTATTGTCAGCATGCTTGCTGCTCGCCGCTTTCGGTTATACCCAATATATACCGGCAGAGAAGGTTCCGGCACCGGTAAAGGAATCTTTTGCAAAAAAGTTTCCTGCTGCAACCTCGGTCGCCTACAAAATGGAAAAAAAGGATTATAAGGTCTCCTTTAAAGAGAAAACAGCCGGGATGTGTGCCAATTTCAATTCCAGCGGAGAATGGCTGGAAACACAAACCGTCATGATCGAATCGGATCTCCCAAAAGAGGTGTTAACCTCGGTGGCTACTAATTTCGTCGGTTTTGTCATGACGGAAATTACAAAAACAGATGGTCCTGACAAGGTTTTAACATACCAGATGCACCTGAAAAAAGGCACCGTTGCTGAAAGAGTTAAGTTTTCCCCTAAGGGAGAAATCCTGAAGAAGAATCCGTTAAAGAAATAGGGCAGGGGAGAGGATTTTTTGTTCTTTGTATGGTTAAAATGCAGGGTGATAGCGCCTGCCCGGATGACGGGCAGGTGTTTTCTGTTTCATGCTGAATCCTGGGCGGGAGTTGTAATGATGGGCTTTAATTGTATATGGGTTGAGCTTTATCAGAATACTCATGGAACCTTTATTTGGCTGTAAAATAAGTAAATAAGTGTAACTATTTGTTTATCCCATTACTTTCTTTTGCTACCACCAAAAGTCAGTAACCAAGAAAAGTCACCGCTTCATGAAAGTCACTAAAAATCTTCGTCATTCGCTAAACTGCGGAAACCCGTCGCTTCGCTCCTGAAACAGTCCGCAGTTTTACGCTCATTCCTCGATTTTCTCAAGGTGACTTTCAGGAGGCGGGATTCCTGCTTAGTTGGGGGGATTGCATTTCAAAATCTGGTTGATCATTTTTGTACCAGCTGTCATGAAAACTACTTAACTGCTTGTAAATGACCTTTCCGGTGTTCCTCCCTGGCCGGGGCTATTCCAATACGACCAGGCCTGTTGCAGGTCACTGCATACCGTGGGATGCACGATGGCAACCGGTATTTATCATCATGTTATGTGTTATAAACTGATTTAAGGTTCAACTATGATCGACCTGAAAAGTAACCTGTCCCTGTTGAAAATCGCACTTAAAGGATGGTGGGCAAAAGACCCGTTCCGTGAAAGTGCCGTAATCGCTTTTTATTCGATTTTTTCGTTACCCGGATTGCTGGTGGTCATCGTTACCATCGCCGGGTATTTTTTCGGACATGATGTGGTCAGTAAAGATATCTCGGACCAGATCACGGCCATGCTGGGGGCCGAAACAGCCAGGCAGATCCAGAACATGGTGGTGCAGGCAGGCATGGCCCGGAATTCGGTTTGGTTAACCGTATTCGGGCTGGTTGTCATTATCATTGGCGCAACGGGTGTGTTCACCCAATTCCAGCAGTCGCTGAATGTCATCTGGGAGGTCAAGGTCGATACCACCCGTTCGGGTGTGTGGAGTGTGATCAGGGTCCGGCTTTTTTCGTTCGGGCTGATTTTGGCATTGACATTCCTGCTCATCATTTCGCTGGTGGTCTCGGCCATGTTGACGGCCTTTGGCGTCTGGATCTCCAACCATTTTTCCGATTCGTTTCTTATCGTGCTGCAAGTGGTTAATTTTATAGTTTCCTTTACCATCATCGCGGTATTGTTTGCCCTGATGTTTAAAATTTTTCCGGATGCCCGGATCAAATGGAAGGATGTCTGGACCGGCTCATTTCTTACTGCCTTTCTTTTTGAGATTGGCAAGGCCGGTCTTGGTTTATACTTCTCAAAGGCCGACCCGGGGGTGGGATACGGCGCGGCAGGTTCGGTCATTTTAATCCTGCTCTGGGTTTCCTATTCATCCATGCTGGTGTTGTACGGCGCTGAATTCACACATGCGTATGCCGTCAGGAATTCAGGCGTCGTAATTCCGTCTGAAATTGCCAGAAATGAGGTGCAGCGGAAAACCAAATAGGCACCTAACCGTATGATTCCGATCAATCATTCTTTTTGATGAGGTTGGGCTGGCAGTCCTTCCGGCGCCATGGCTTAGGTCATTTTTTTCGCTATTTCCCCGTTCTAGGCACCGGCGATGGTTGTTTCAGATGGTGATTTGGGAAAATCGGCGACCTCCCCGGAAACGGGGAGGGAATAGGAGCCCGCCTGAATTGTCCGGCATCTTGAAATATTACAGGTGCGATAACATGCCAACCGGTTCAATAGGTATATTTGCAAACCCGGGTTTTCCAGGGATGTTGAATTACGCCGGTTTTATTTTTTTTTTATTTCCTAATTTCCCATACCCATGTTGTTGGAACAGCCCAATACCAGGAAGGCAGACCTTGGAAAAATTTTAGCACTTGGGACACTGGTCATTATCGCGACCTTCCCTAAGATAAGAATGACCTATGCTCCAGGCATCGATGGTCCGTTGACGTGGGTATTCAATTATATCAGTCAGCAAGATATGAGCCTTGGAAAAAATATCATTTTCCCTCACGGGCCGCTAGCCTATTTCATGTATCCCCTGGCCGATAAAATGATGCTGGTCATGGCTGTCACGGCATGTTTAAAAATCATGCTCGTTTATAATTTATCCTGCTTAATCGAATTGAAAAAGGGTTACCGGTGGCTTATTGTCTTTTCAACAGGTTACCTGATAGCCGTTACCTCCGAGTTTTTTTACCTGATATTTATCAATGTTATCCTGTTATATTGTAATTATTTTCTTTACGAAAGAGCTTTTTTTAATATTGCGGCATTTCTGTTAACCACTTTTGCCTGTTACATTAAATCAAATTTATGTATCGTGACTGGCGTTTTATATGTTTCATTTATTGTTTATTACGTAATAAAAAATCGCAAAATAAAAAATACCGCGATGGATGTTTTCATGATGATCGGGTTTATGGTTTCGTTCTGGCTGGTCATGTATGGAACAACCGCAGGTTTTATCAACTATTATATTGGGATGTACAACCTTGCACTTGGTAATTCCGATGCCGTTTCGCTTTATCCTGAAAACAACTGGTGGGTTTTATCGGCATTCCTTGTGGGAACCGTTGCGCTGCCGGTGATCAATCGTAACAAGAGGTCCGGGTACTATTTTATCCTAACTTTCCTCGCCTTTTTTGCGGCCTGGAAATATGGTATGGCAAGGGAAGACGGACCCCATTACGGAATATTTATCCTCTATTCGTCGTTACTTTTGTTCGTTTATGTATTGTTTGAAGATCAGCATGTTTACAGGAATATCCTGCTTGCAAGCTGCCTGGTCATTCTGATCAATCTCAATTACAAAAACACCCGGACCACCATTCCAAGGAGATTCGATTTTTTTTCTGCAGTGAATTTCGGCCAGTATGTCTTTAGGTTCCCGGTCTTAAGAGCCGGTGCGGCCAAATGGAATGGGAGCTGCATATCGAAAAAAAAATTACCATGGGCTGTTCTTGATTCAATCGGAAACACGCCTGTTGATGTCTATCCATGGGATTATACGATCATAGCCGCAAACCATCTGAACTGGAAACCAAGGGTCGTCATACAAAGTTATACAGCCTATACCCACTGGCTGGATAGCCAGGATGCAGCGCACTTTAATTCCACGGATGCCCCCGGGTTTATTATCTGGGATATGCAAAAAGTTAAACCGGGAAATCCCTGCGATCCGCCATTCTACGGAATTGACATGCGATACCTGCTCAATGATGAACCCCAGACAATGGTGGCGATCATGCAGAATTATGGATTTTATTCTGGAGATGAGCAATATCTGATCTTAAAAAAGCGCGTTGCAAAAGTTCCGGTAAGGAATTCTATCATCGCCAGCGACCAGGTTGAGTGGGGACAATGGATCAATGTCCCGGTTTCCGTGGCAGGTTTATTGCGGGCCCGGGTGAATTTTGGGAAGAGTTTTCTCAGGAATTTGAAAAGTTTTTTTTATAAGGATGAAGCCTTTTATATTATCCTAAAATACCAGGATGGGAAGATGCAGAAATATAAAATTGTTCCCCGGAATGCCTGCGATGGGATCTGGATTAACCCGCATTTTGAAAACCTGGCTAAAGCTGATCTGGTACAACAGGTCATGTTTGATTGCACAAACCCCGGGATCATGGTGCCGCACCTGCAGGTGGACTGGGAAGCAACAGATTTTATCAGTGACCCGGGCTGTTTATTCTCATGTTTCAACTATCTGGCAACAAAAGCGGGTAGCTGCGCAACGATTCCCGCCAGATAATTTCAATGATCATAAGGTATTTTTGACAGATGACGGTATACCCGGATGCAAACAGTTGACCGGGCAAAAAATAGATTGACGGCATCTCCTGTTTTTCAATAATTTTACATCCTTCATACCCTAAAAATAATTCATCATGCAAACCATATTTTCAAAAGCCGAAGAGATCAGGAATTCCGGGCACCGGGCTGCGATCTGTATCGTGATAGAAACAAGGGGTTCAACACCCCGGAAACAGGGCTCAAAAATGATCGTTTACGAGGATGGTACCATTTTCGGCAGTATCGGCGGCGGTTCGGTGGAAAAAGAGGTGGCAGAAAAAACAGTGGAACTGATTGCTCTTGGAAAGCCTGCCAGATGTTCCTTTAATCTTGAGCAGGACCTGGGGATGCATTGCGGCGGTTTCATGGAGGTCTATATCGAACCGATAAACCCGTCGCAGAAACTTTATATTTTCGGCGCAGGTCATATCGGGAAGGCGCTGGTGCGTTTCGCCCGGGAATTCGATTTCTCCATTACGGTGTTTGATCCCCGCGAAGGGATGTTTGACGATCCTGCTTTCGCCGGTTGCACCTGTGTTGCGAAAGATTACTTCGAAGCCATCGGGGAGGCCGTCTTTGATGGCAACACCTATATTGTCATCGTCACGCCCAAACATGTTTACGATGAAGAGATCCTGGTTAACGTGGCGCGTAAACCCCATGCCTATGTGGGCATGATCGGGAGCCGCCGGAAAGTTGAGCAGGCATCCAAACGGTTCCTGGATGAAAATCTTCTTACCGCGGAGGAGATTGAATCCATTGATATGCCGATGGGGATTAAATTCAATGCTCAAACGCCCCAGGAGATCGCCATCAGCCTGCTGGCCAAACTGATTGATGTGAGGAACCAGGCTGCCGGTACCAACAGCTGATTTTCACCGGGGCCACCCGCAAAAATGATCTGTTATTTTATAAAGATCAGCCTGTGAAGCGCTGATGCAAAACACCAGTGGGTAAGCCCTGCAACGGTCGCCAGAACGATCATGATGGCGGCGGGCGTATAGGCCATCCAGAAGTTACCCATCAGGAATCCCATACCACTGATAACGTACATGGCGCCGCCGATGGCACAGCCAAACATGCGGGGCTTCCCGTGTTCAGGGATAGGGGAGGTGCGAAACAGGTGGCGGAATGTAAGATTATAAACACGGTCATAAAAACTGCGGGAGGTCAGGCCACCAGTGTAGGTCAGCAAACCCAGCACGATGAAAAACCGGCCACTGCCAATCCAGAAACCAGTTAAGGCAGCGATGCTGCAGGGACACAGGGCGATGGTAAAAGGGATCGTTCCAAGTGTCAGACCAGTGGTACCCATTGCTGCACAGCTCAGCGGGGTCCAGCGCGCTCTGGCAGATAACCCGGGAGCGTTGTCGTGGCCGGTAACACAAAAACCCTGCATTTCGAGCCTGCTTTTTATTGATTCCTTCATATAAATATTCCTTCGATGTTGTAAAGGTCCTTAATTATTGGCCACCAAACAAGTTTTTGAAAGCCGGGGGGCGTTAAAAATACAAATTCCATCAAACATTTTGCCTGGGATCATACCGGTCCATCAAATTTCATTTTCCGGGAGCTTTCTTATCAATGGATCGATTTCTTTTAGCGTTATCAGGACCCTGTCGTTTATGAGAAGATCATGCAGTTTATCATTCGTTCCTGCGACCACGGTCCCGGTTTCAGGGGTAGGTTTATTACGGGCCAGGGTGACTTTTGGGAGAAGTTTCCTACTGAATCTGAAAAGTTTCTTTTACAAGGATGAGGCCTTTTATATCATCCTCAGGTACCTGGATGGAAAGATGCAGAAATATAAAATTGTTCCTCAGAATGGCTGTGACGGGATCTGGATCAACCCCCATTTTGAAACTCTCGGAAAGGTTGACCAGGTGCAGCAGGTCATGTTTGATTGCACAAGACCCGGGATCATGTTACCGTACCTGCAGGTGGATTGGGAAGCAACGGATTTTATCGGCGACCCGGGCTGTTTATTCTCATGTTTCAACTATTTGGCAACGAAAGCGGATAGCTGCGCAACGATTCCCTCCAGATAATTTCAATGATCATGAGGCATTTTTGACAGAGACGGTAAAACCGGATTAAAACCTGTGATGGGGCAACATTTGATGCCACGGCTGCTTGGTAAGACCTGCAGGGTTTTTATTCCCTGGCTGGTAAAAACCAATCTGATGCCACTGATGATGTTCATTGCTCCGCCGATGGCACAGCCAAACATGCGGGGTTTTCCAGGTATGATTCCAATCAATCAATCAAATTAGTACGATTCAGCAAGTTCATCGTGTTGTGAATGTGTGAATCATGTAACTTATCCCGAAAGTTATGTAACCTCTTCATGAATAATGCGATATAATTTAGCAACCTGAAATTCCAACCAGTTTCAACTGCCGGGTCATGAAATAACCTTGTCAAGGTAGTGGCAGTTGAAAAGGCTGATGTAATGCCGGAGGGTGAAATCCTGAAGAGGTCCCTTTTAATCGAATAGAGTCGGGGGCGGTGATTTCTGATCTTTGACTGGTTGAATATCATTTTAACAGCCCGGTCCGGACCTTTGGGCGGGTGTTTACAGGTTCAATATAAATCACAGGGCCGACCTATGATCATGGCTATGAAGAACACTTTATCCCTTTTGAAACTCGCGTTCCATGGATGGTGGTCAAAAGACCCCTTTCGCGAGAGTGCCGTGATAGCCTACTATTCGATTTTTTCTTTGCCGGGTTTGCTGGTCGTGATGGTAACTTTCGCCGGGTATTTTTTTGGGCATGATGCGGTAAACAAGCATATTACGGATCAGATCACTGCCATGCTCGGGGCAGAAACTGCCGTTCAGATTCAGAATATGATTAATCAGGCAGGCAAGATCCAGAGTTCTGCCTGGTTAACGGTATTCGGGCTGGTGATCATTATCATTGGTGCAACGGGAGTATTCGCCCAGTTTCAGCAATCATTAAACACTATTTGGGAGGTCAAGGCTGATGCCACCGGGTCGGGTATCTGGAATGTATTTAAGGTTCGGCTGTTTTCCTTCGGGCTGATCCTGGCTATAGCGTTTTTGCTCATCGTTTCGCTGCTTGTTTCAGCAATGTTATCGGCATTTGGTCTTTGGATTTCAAATCATTTTTCCGATTCGTTTCTTATTGTATTAAAGGTGGCCAATTTCATATTTTCCTTTACCATCGTTGCTCTCCTTTTTGCGCTGATGTTTAAAATATTTCCGGATGCCAGGATTAAATGGAATGATGTATGGTTAGGTTCATGCCTTACCGCCTTTCTTTTTGAGATTGGCAAAGTTGGCCTGGGCTTGTATTTCACAAAGGCAGACCCGGGGGTAGGGTATGGTGCGGCAGGTTCGCTCATTTTAATTTTGCTTTGGGTCTCGTATTCTTCCATGTTGGTTTTGTACGGTGCTGAATTTACACATGTGTATGCCATCAGGAATTCAGGAACGGTAAATCCAACGAAAATTGCCAATGCTGAACATCAGCGAACAGCCATTTAAGGAGCACCAGCGTTTACCTGAAACCAGGATGAAAACCAGGTATGTAATAAGATCCAGCTGTATGTGCCGGAACACGCGCGTTATCAATTTGACACAACTGGTTGACTTATCCGCCGGGTAAGTTTCTTCCTGGTTTCATAAATTGAAAGGCAGATGGCGAAGGTTGTTAATGGCAGGATCCAATCCATAACATGCAGGGGGGCTGTATGAAAATAGAGATTTAAAAGGGGTACATAAACAATAAGCAAAATACAGGTAATCGAGAATGCAAATGCAAACAGCAGATTTCTGTTTGAAAATAAATACTTTCCCATGATATTTCCATTGGTTCGTCGTGAAAGCAGATTTGCGTACTGGCCGAAAATGACAGAGACAAAGGTAACCGTGATGGCCGTTTCATAATTGTTCGTGCCATGAGGGGTGGCGAAAAACGAAAAGAGAAAGGCGCCGTAGGAGATAAGGCCCATGATGATCCCTGAAAAGGCAATTCCTTTCATTGCCGGAGGGTTCAGTATTTTATCCTTTGGATTCCGGGGAGGATCCTCCATGATGCTTTTTTCAGGCGGATCATAGGTGAGCATGATGAGCGGGAACATTTCACCCACAATATCGATCAGCAGGATCTGCACCGCCAATATCGGAATTGCAATGCCAAAAAAGGCGCCCGCAAATCCGCACAGCACGCAGGTGAGTTCGGCCATATTGGATGAAAGGTTTGTTGTAATTGTTTTTTCAAGGTTCCTGAAAATTGTCCTTCCCTCTTTTACTGCAACCACAATGGTTGAAAAGTTATCATTCAGCAAGATCATATTGGCGGCTTCCTGGGCCACCCTGGAGCCATTTTTCCCCATGGCTATTCCGATATCCGCCCTTTTTAAACTCAGGGTATCGTTTACGCCATCACCGGTTACGGCGACAATTTCCCCCTGTTTCATTAATAAATCCACAATCCTGAACTTATCATCAGGGGATACTCTTGAAAATATTACCGCCCTGTTTTGAAATACTTTTTTGAGTTGTTTGTCCGGCATGGAAGGAAAATCAGCACCTTTGATAATGACCGGGGATTGATCATCCTCATTCATCATTCCTATGTTTTGAGCTATTGCTTTTGCCGTAACATCGTTGTCGCCGGTAATCATAAATACCTTCATATGCGCCTTGAAAACCGATTCAATGGCCGCCTTGATTTCCTTGTGGGGCGGATCCATCATGGTAACGAACCCGGCAAAGGTCAGATCCTTTTCTGCATCATCAACGGTATAGTCCTTTTTAGTCTCAATATCTTTATAGGCAATGGCAATTACGCGCAGGGCTTTTTCGGAGAAGGCGGCCGACAGCGACAGGATTTCTTTTTTTTGCCCGCTGGTCAGGTTACTTACTTTTCCCCCGGAAATTGTTTTTGTGGAAGCTTCGAGAACCGATTCTATGGATCCCTTGACGAAAGAAATGACCTTATGCCTGTGTGTCCGGATGCTGGCTGCTCTTTTTCGGAAAGAATCAAACGTAAATGATTTCACCAGGGGATATTCTTTTTCAACCTCCTCCAGGTTATACCCGGCTTTCATTGCAAGGGTGCTGAAGGATGTTTCGGTCGGATCGCCTATGGAATACCATGACGTATGAAATTTATCGGGCGGGCTGATCTTTCCAACAGACGAAAGAAACCCGGAGAGAAAATATATCTGGAAATCGGCCCGGGAATCTTTTTTCAGGACATTCCCCTGTTCATCCATAATATTTCCGACTGGTTCGTACCCCAATCCGGAGACTGAAAATGATTTCCCGTTGAAAAAACAGCCGGTGATGGTCATTTCGTTTTTTGTGATGGTACCTGTTTTGTCAGAGGCAATTACAGTGGCTGACCCCAATGTCTGAGCCGATGCGATTTTCTTGACGATCGCCTTCCTTTTTGACAATCGCCCGACGGCCAGGGCCAGCGCCATCGAAATCTGAGCCGGCAACCCTTCGGGCACCATGGCGGCTGCCACACTGACAGAAAAGGCCAGCGCCAGGGCCATTGAATCATGCATCACCAGCCGGACGATAAAAAGAGACAGGGCAATAACCAGGGTGGCATAGGTCAGCTTTTTCGCCACATCGCCGATCTCAACCTGTACAGGTGCTTCAGCGGAGGTTATTTTTTCAGATGATGTACTGATTTTACCAATTTCGGTTTGTAATCCGGTTGCATATACAATGCCGGTTGCCCGGCCTCTTGCAACCGTTGTTCCCATGTAAACACAATTTCTCCTTTCAGAAACCGGCAGGGTTTTCTCTGTTGAAAACAGGTGGTCCTTTTCAGCAGGCATCGATTCGCCGGTAAGGATAAATTCATTTGCCGAATAACCATCCGATTCAATCAGGCGGATGTCGGCCGGAATACCATCCCCCTCGTTTAACCTGACAATATCACCCGGGACAAGGTTTTCAGCCAGAATTTCAACCATCTTCCCGTTCCTGACCACATTACATTTATTAACAACCAGACTTTGCATTGAGGCAAGAATATTTTCCGACTTCCATTCCTGGTAGAAACCGATCATGGCATTCAGGATCACGATCACGATCAGGATGGAACCATCCCTGAACTGACCTGAAAAAAAAGATACCCCGGAGGCAATGATTAAAATGAAAACAAGCGGGCTGATAAACTGACGGAGAAGAATTTTAAAGATACCGACCTGGTTGGCGGCCTTCATCACATTTCGTCCAAACTTTTTTCCAGCCGACTTCACTTTATGTTCGTCAAGACCATCCTTGCCATTGCTGTTAAATTCCCTGACAACCGCTTCAATATCTTCCTTGTAAAATTCCATAGCTGATAACTTGGCATGAGTTCCAAAGATACGCCGAAAACAACCCCCAGTCATGGTATGTGTGAATTATGTAACTATTTTTCAATATTATATAGCACATGACTCTGGTTAGATATTGACCTTTGGACAATCGTGAAACATGCATTCCACATCACAAAAACACAATTAATGAAAGAGCATTTCTTTTCACTTTTACAATTCCGGGAATTGTTTTCCTTACCCCGATGTCAAAAAAATCCTCTTTAGGATTTACCATATAAAAAAAATGCCCCACCGTTCCGGGCAGGGCTTTTTACAGGGAGAAAGCGTAATTATTTGTTGATGATCACCTTTTTAACGACTTTGTGTTCACTGTTGAGGAATACCACCGAATAAACTCCGCTGGCAATGGGCCTGAGATCGATCTCCTTTTCAAAGGTGCTGTTTACCTGTACATTGTCAAGTTCAAAGATCTTCATGCCCAGCTGGTTGAATATGTCGATGGTGAAGGTTTCCTGAACGGGGCTGGCGATGTTTACCGTGAACCGGCCGTCGCTGGGGACCGGGTAAACGTTGAAGTTGCTGCTTTGCAGCTCCTGCTGGCCTGTAACTACCACCCAGACCTTGTTGGAGATGGCTGATGAGCAGCCATTGGTTGTCACCATGCACCAGTAATAGCCTGTATTGTGGGTCACGGTGTAGGTTTGTGAGGTTGCGCCTGCAATGGCGGCGCCTTCATAATACCATTGGTTCCCGCCCGGTGCACTGCTCGTCAAAACAGCTCCGGTTGCGGTAACGACAGGTGCCGAAGGGATGGCATTCATCGTCACGCTGAAGTTCGCTGAAACAGTGCCGTTTCCGCAGCTGTTGGTTCCTTTCACGGTAACCGCGCCGGTGCCTGCGGCAGGGCCATAGCTGACCACGATGTTTTTGGTGGCGCCCCCCGAGGTGATGGTTGCCCCGGCCGGGACGGTCCATACATAGCTGGTTGCATTGGCGATGGCCGGAACGCTGTAGGCAACCCCTGTTGCATTCACGCATACCGATGCGGAACCGGTGATGGCTCCTGCGGCTGCCGGCAACGGGTTGACCGTGACGGCAAAGGCAGGCGAAGCGGTACCGTTTCCGCAACTGTTGGTCCCCGAAACAAGGATATTCCCTGAAACAGCGGTGGGCGGGAAGTTCACCGTGATGCTCTTTGTCCCGGCACCCGTGGCAATAACGGCGCCGGCGGGCAGGGTCCAGGTATAGGAGGTCGCATTCAGGATTTCGGCGCAGGAATAGGCCACCCCGCTTGTTCCCGCGCAAAGCGTGGCCGTTCCGGTGACGGCACCGGCGGCATTGGGCATCGGGTTGACGAAGAGGTTATAAACGGTGGGGGTCATGGCAGCACATAAACTGGCGTTGCTGTAATTCACCGTGACCGATTGCGCCCCGACGCCGGTCCATGTGACATTGATGGCGTTGGTTCCCTGTCCCGAAGCAATGGTTCCCCCGGCAGATACCGTCCATATATAGTTGGTCATGCCGCTCTCCGTATAATACATGTTCCCTGTCGAGCCGACACAGGGGGCGTTGTTGCTGCCGATGGTCGGGGTCGGGGTCGGGTTGACCTGCACGTTGTAACAGGTGGCGGCTGCAGCGGTGCATCCCGCGACACTGGTATAGTTGACACAAACGGTCTGGGCCCCTGCAGTGATCCAGGTCACGGTCATCGTGTTGCTGGTAGGGGATCCTCCTGCGGTAATGACACCCCCTGGCGAAACGCTCCATAAATAGTTTGTCATCCCCGGTTGGGTGGTATAAACTACGTTCGTGGTCCACTGGCAAACAGATGCCGGACCTGTTATTGCTGGAACCGGGAGCGGATTTACAGTTATTGCATAGGAAGCAGGGGTCGCTGCCGTACAGTTGTTAGCGTTGTTATAATTCACAGTAACCGTTTTTGCACCGGCCGTTGACCAGAGAACAGTGATCGCATTGGTTGTTCCCCCGGCAGTGATAAGCCCCCCGGCTGAGACCGTCCAGGTGTACCCTGTCATTCCCGCCTGTGTCGTGTAAACATTGCCGGATGAGTTCACGCATGGTGAAGCCGGGCCGGTGATGGTCGGAACGGGCAGGGGATTCACGGTAACATTATAGCAGCCTGGCGATGCTGCCATGCAACCGTTTGCATTGGCATAATTGACGCACACTGTCTGCGCTCCTGCGGCATTCCAGTTAACAGTGAGGGAGTTGGTGCCGGCTCCTGCGATAATCGTACCTCCCGCCGAAACCGTCCATACATAACCGGCCATTCCTGCCTGGGTTGTATATACATTGCCTGCAGCCCCTGCACAAAGTGTTCCCGGACCTGTAACGGTCGGAACCGGCAAAGCATTGACGGTCACTGTATAACAAACAGGGGCGGCGGCGGTACATCCTCCGGCGTTGGTGTAGTTTACGCATACGGTTTGTGTTCCAACAGTGTTCCAGGTAATTGTAACAGTGTTGCTTGAAGATGTGCCCCCCGCAGTAACCACGCCGCCTGTGACAGTCCAGCTGTAACCGGTCATACCGGACTGTGTGGTATAGACATTCCCGGTGGATTGTGCGCAGGCTGTTGCCGGCCCCGTGACGGTGGGAACGGGCTGGGTATTAACGGTTATTGCCAGGTTCGGTGAAACCGTCCCGTTCCCGCAGATACTCGATCCGTAAACATTGATGTTCCCGGATACTGCCGTTCCGGAATAGCTGACAGTTATTGAATTGGTATTGTTTCCTGCCGTGATGGTGGCGCCTGTCGGGAGAGTCCAGTTGTAACTGGTTGCGTTTGCGATGACGGGAACTGTATAGACATATCCGGTTCCGTTTTTGCAGACATTTACAGGGCCCGTAATTGTACCAGCGGCAGCAGCCAACGGGCAACCGGTGGTAAATGTAAGGTCGCCCCCGCTGGAAGTCCCATTGGAGTTTGTACCGTTAACCCTGAAATGATAGAGCGTGTTGGTAAGCAGGCCGGTGAGGGCTGCACTTACAGGAGTTACGACACTTCCTGTTACCGGGCTTGGAGTACCGGCAATTGTGGAGCCATAGGCGACAGTTAATCCGTAATCAAACGTAACCGTCGTGTTGTATCCGTTAGCATTGACAGTTCCGTTAAGGGTTGCACCCGTGGTGGTTACCGAGGTCGCTGCCAGTGTCACAACTGCGGGAGTCACTGATGCAGTCGTAAATGTCATGTCTGTGCTGTTGCTTGTTCCGCAGCCATTTACACCGTTTACCCTGTAATGATAGGTCGTTGCGGGGAGCAGTCCTGTTATGGCTGCGCTGACTGCTGTTGCTGAGCTTACGGTTACCGGGCTGGGAACCCCGGGAACGGTGGTGCCGTAGGCAACGGTCAGACCGTAATCAAAGGTCACGGTTGTACTCAGGGTATTGGCATTGACGGTTCCGTTCAGGGTGGCGGTAGTTCCGGTAACCGTCGTAGCTGCAACAGGTGTAACCGTTGGCGAGGCATTCAGGGTGGTGAAGGTGAGGTCGCCGCCGTTCACGGTCACTGCACCGCTTACTCCCTTGGCCCTGAAATGATACAGTGTGCATGGAGCGAGCCCGGATATATTGACACTGACCGCCAGTGCAGTTGATCCCGTAACTGATACCGGAACCCCGGCAACGGAAGTGCCATAAGCCGTGGTCAGGCCATATTCAAACCCCGAGGCTACGGTTGCATTGTTGGGGTTGATGGTGCCGTTCAGGGTAGCCCCCGTAAGTGTAACTGTGGTGGCCGGGGTGGTGGTGACCAGCTGGTTCGGGGAGAACTCATAAACCCCCATATCGGGAGGATTTGTTCTTCCTGCCCCTGCAATATCAGTTGGAACAGCAGCAAGGTAAACCCCTTTTTTCATAAGGGTTGCATTGGTCGGGTGAAGGTCGGATCCGACAAAGGTGGGATTCAGCGCAAGTGAATTCACATTGCCACCGAAACCTGCCTGGATATCGGCCAGGGTAGCCCGGTCACTACCAATATAGCCCAGGTTCGGTCCCGTAGTATAATAGTCGTTATAATCGATATTGCTGAACACAGTGTTGGCGGCGAGAGAATAAATGGCATACCGGTTTGTGCCTATGGTCTGGGAAGAGCTGAAGATGTTATTCCTCATGTCGATTGCCCCGGTGTTGGTCACCGATGAATAGATAAGGATAGCACTTGGCATTCCCGTAGTCAGTGTTTGTTCCGTGTTCAGGTAAACAGTATTATGGTATATGTTATAACCGAATCCCGAATAGACAATCATCCCGATGCCATTCCACACATAACTTGAATACCCGTATCCTGCGATATCCCAAATGGCATTGTTGATTACGTTACAAGCCGCACTGACTGCCGCTGTTGAACCAAGGTACAACGCTGTCGCCATATACCCGCCGGTATTTGAATTTTTAATGTTGCTGATCATGTTGTTTGAGATCGTGCAACCTGAGGTAGTGCTGAAAAAATAAATGCCGATAGCATTAGATGTCGTGGTGGTGGAGATATTGGTAATGGTGTTACCTGTAATTGTAACGTTTGCGGCAGCGACACCCGATGAAATGGCGATAGCGCGGGGACCGCCCGCAGTGCCGCTCATAGCGGATATCGTATTCCCCGAAATGGTGCTGTTTATGGTCGAAGTGGCAATCCAGATTCCTGTTTCATTGGAGGCATCCAGCGTGTTGGCGATATTGCCGATCGTGTTGTTTGTAACGGTTGCCCCATCAACGCCCTGGATATATACCGGGCAAAGCCGGATCGAGTTAGCCCCGGAGGTATTCAGCGCATTCCCCGTGATCAGCAGCCCGTTGCCGTTCCCGGCTGCCGGATTGGCAATGCAGTACAGCCCGATATAGGCTTTCTGGATGCTGTTATTCTGGAAGGTGATATTGTTGAAATACCCGGCATTCCCGGGAGTCATTGCATCGGAGATCAAAACCGCGGAGGATGAATTTACCCCGTTGATCAGGATCGTATTCTTCACCGTTACATTCGTAATGGGTATCGTTCCTGTTGAACCGATTACCAATACCTGCGGAGTGGTGGCCGAAGTATTTGTAATGGTCAGGTTTTGTGTTGTACCGCCTGCCGTGTTTGAACCGTCAATGATGGTGTTATTGTTCAGGATTTTAAACAACACGTTGGTCACTGAACCTGAAATGGTCGCGGTTACCCCGGTGTTTGGCTTGATGGTAAGGGTGTTGACCATACTGGATCCCGCGACCTGCGGAATGACAACTGGCCAGGTTTCACTTGCCGAACTGTAATTGGCATTCAGTAATAGAACGACGGGACAGGTCATTGTACTGTTTCCCAGGGCGGTCATGGCTGCTGTAAGATTTACATAGTCGGCGCCTGTTGCCCCTACTGTCTTTGTTCCACATATCGGCGATGCAGTAAGTGTCGTGGTGCTGCCGGTGAGCGGGCCCGTTGTCAGGTATCCGGGACCCGCCCCTCCGGTGTTGTAGGAGAAGACAAAGAAATAATACAGGGTTGCCGGGTTCAGTAATGTTGCATTGAATGCAGTGGCGTTGGCGGTCGATACGACAAATCCCCCGCCCAGCGCCTGGCCTGCTGTGTATGTAGTGCCATTGACGGGATTTGAAGAGAGCGTGGATGAGGTGCTTGCCACTACGAGGTATCCTCCGTTAGGAACAGGTGATGCAGCGGTGAATGAACCGCCAACAGACGATACGGCAGGAGTGAGGTTCAGGGCTGTCGGCTGGGCCGTTGGCGGCGAAGTAGGCGCAAGGGGAGGTCCCAGGACATCATCCACCATCAGGTAATATTCATCGGTGGAGATAGACTGGATGGCAATATAAACGTTTTGCCCGATATAGGCAGCCAGACTGTACGAATACTGGGTATAGGTCTGTGATCCCGGCGGTGTAACCCCGGAGGCCAGGGTGACAGTGAAATTGGCGGCGGCATTCCCGGTGGTTGACAACAATACGTTGAATTGTTCCGGCCAGGAGGAGCTGTAATTTGAGGCCCAGAAACTGTAGGTTGAATTGCCGGCAGCAGGGGCAAGCTGCGGGGAAACCAGGTAATCGTTGTGTGCAGTTGCAGAATATGCAATGTAAGCGCAGGCAACGCCTGTCCGCATGTAGCTTGTTGACCTGACCCAGGTATTGGCATCTCCCAGGTTGATGACACTCCATCCTGTGGGAGGAAAAGTGGCTCCTTCAAATCCTTCGTTGAGGTTTTGCCCGAAGGAAATAAAGGATGTTGCAGAGATCAATAAAAAAAGTAGTAGTTTTTTCATGACATTTTTTTTTGGTTATTACGTGTTGGTTAGTTAACCTGAGAATATTGATGTGATTAATTCTCCAAATAAAAAAATGACTTGACTGTTTGAAAAACAGGGTGATGGAAAATACAATGAGATTAGGTCAGGTACGGTATGTAAATCTAACCTGTTATAACAGCAAATGGTACCATCATTCTCCATGCTGTTGTTCAATTTTTAACCAGGGAATAACCGTAACTGTTTTTAATCAATCAAATATAGTAATCTTTTGTTACAAACCAAAACAAATCCTGGCAATAAAGGCAGAGCTCTTTTTTTGTGATCAATTTGCTGTTAATAAAAGAGGATGACGATAACATTTGCGACAGGCCTTTCGAAGGCAGCAGAAATTTGCAGGATTGTTTCAGGTACAATTTCGTCCCATCAGTTTTTTTTACTTCCGGCAAGGGCAGGCCAGCCCGGTTTTTAACTTGTGAATCAATTTTTTACCCGGTGTTTTATTAATTCATGTTGTTGCAGGTGGTAATGTTGCTGACCTTCGTCCTTTCTTTTCCCGAAATCTTTACTAGTTTTGCAGCAAAATTCAGGGTTTTCAAAGCTGATCCTGCCCTGAGAATATATCCCGGGAGAGCTCATTTTTTAACTACAAGCCGGAAAAAACGATGAAAGACCGGTTGATTAACTTAATTTTTATGAGAAAAATTTTATTGATTTCAGTGCTTTTAATTTTTACCGTTACTGTTTTCGCCCAACAAAGAGGCGTTGCACCACTGGCAAAAGGACAAAAACAGTTTAATTTCGGAGTCGGGTTCAGTGTTGACGGAATTCCCCTCTATGCGTCGATGGATTTCGCCCTGCACAAGGATGTAACCCTTACCCCGGTGGTCAGCATGGAAGTAGGGCAGCATTTTTATGCAGGAGCCGGCATCAAAGCTGATTATCATTGGAATTACCTCCTCGGGATTCCAAAAAAATGGGATTTTTATGCAGGGGCCCATACCACATTTTATTTTGGTAACGCTTTCCTGCCTTACATTGGTTTGCAGGTTGGCGGTCGCTGGTATTTCAATAAACGCTGGGCGCTGAATGCCGAAATTGGCGGGGGCACCGGATTCGGCTCAACCTTCGGCATGAGCTATAAACTCAAATAATCGCAGTCAGGGAGTTTGAGGCAAGGATCAGCCGTCAGCATCCGTGGTGCTGGCGGCAATTGCCTGCCTGACATCAAGCAGGATGCTTTCAACCTGTGTTTCACAGGATGCGAGGAGGGCCTGGTAACACTCCATTGACCCGACCCTGTTGCTTTCGGGCAGATCAACTTCTTTTTCGAGGAATTCGCCCAGCGATTCAGCCAGGATGGTTTTGTCGTGCCAGTCGCCGATCATCATCTCCGACCTGTTCAGGCCACTGATGACGTTTTCAAGATTCCAGGAGGGGTTGAGCGAAGAGGTCAGGGTAAGTACAGTGGATAATTCTTTGATCTGTTGCCTGACCTGGTGCAGGTTTGCTTCCCCTGCGCCCGTTTCAAGCAGTTCGAGGCACAGGGCGGTTTTATGGGTGATATATTTTCCTGTTTTTTTCCTGAGGGATGAAGGGGTGATTTTCGCAGTCTCCCTTTTTATCTTCTTTTCGATCCGGGAGAGCTTTTGCTCATCAAACTTCCGGATGACCACCAGGAATTCGCGGGTTCTTTCAGATTCCTGCTTCAGCAGATCCTTTTTGAAGGGCACCAGGTCGTAAGTTGCAAATTCAGGGCCGGTGAGCAGCAGGAGGTTTACCTGGATCTCCCTGATCCTGCCGGAGGCCTGGTAGAGCTTTTTAAAGACCTTTTCATACCCGGGATCATTGTCGCTTTTGGGACGCACGATCCGCAACAGATCAACGATGGCCAGTATCTTCTTCACATCGAGCCTGGCCCTGTGAATATCACGCGCAGTACCGGTGATACCGGCTTTATAGATGTTTACCAGGAAGGCGGCGCACCGCTTGCGGTAGAACCTGAACAGAAATTCACCTATATCGTATTGGCTGTCATTCTTCATCAAAAGGATCGTTTATTAGGGCGCGGGTGTGGCTGCCGGGATGGTCCATCTCCTTTTTTACCGATTTCAGCGATTTGCTCCAGGTTTTGTAGAGGGTGATACCCTCCGAGGCCAGCCGTTCCATCCTCCCCGTTGAAACATGGGTGGAGATCATGTCTTTGAGCATGGCATTCCGGTTGTTCTTCCAGTTTCTTATCCCGTCGATTGACCCGGCATCGAGCAGGGTAGCCAGCTGGGGAAGCTGGCCCGACTGGTGGATGTATTTGATCCGTTTGACAGACTGTTCGAACGAATAGCTGGTGGTTGCCTGGTCGCCGTCGACCCGCCTCAGCACACTCTTTGCCTTTCTCTCAAAAAGTTGCGACAATATCCAGGTGGTCTCCAGGTAAAAACCATGTTTAAAGGCCAGCCCTGCATCACTGACGGAGCCACCCTCCGCCTTTTTTCCCTTTTTTGTTTTCTTAGCTCCTGATCCCATGCAAATTTAATTTCAGTATTTCCAGACAAAATTAAGGTATTACCAGTCAAATATCCCTGCTATCCAGTAATTTAATACTTATTTAACATTGACCATGCATTGGCGCTGTACCTTTACCGTCAAATCGTAAGAGACTGTTTAAGGTTCAAAAACAGGATCAATTTTCAACCACGGAGTTACCAGGCAGGCTCATATTACAGTAAGAATGTCATTGTGAACATTGTGTAATTCATTGTGAACTTTGTGGTTAAAGTAAAGGCACTGGTAATGGGACAGGATTCTTATGATCAACGGCTAAATGTTATATAACATCAAACCCATTGTAAATCGATGAGAAAACTGTTCCCATTTATTATTTTGCTGATATATACCTCCATAGCAGGTTTCGCACAGATCAGCCGTCCAAAATTAGTAGTAGGCATCGTGGTTGACCAGATGCGGCCCGATTATTTAACGCGGTTTTACAGCCAATACGGAGAGGGCGGTTTTAAACGGCTGATGTCGGAGGGTTATACCATGTGGGATGTTCATTACAACTATATGCCCACCTATACCGGTCCAGGGCATGCCTCCATCTATTCGGGCACAACGCCGAGGTATCATGGCATTACAGGAAATGACATCTACTACCGGGATATGAAAAAATCGGAATATTGTGTGAACGATACCTTCCATGTAGTTGGCAATAGTTCGGTCGAAGCCGGTAAAGGGTTATCGCCGCGGCGGTTGATCGCCACCAACATCTGTGATGAATTAAAGCTGTGTTCCTCCGGGAAATCAACAATAATTTCGCTCTCGCTGAAAGACCGTGCTGCAATCCTTTCGGGCGGGCATATGGCCGATTGTGTTTCCTGGTTCGACCAGAAAACAGGAAATTTTGTGACCAGTTCTTATTATGCAAACCAACTCCCGGCCTGGGTTACCGCATTTAACGACAGGAACCTGGCCTTCAGCTATATCAATGAAAAATGGACCCCCTTAAACGGAAACAGTAATTATACAGATTGTGTCACCGATACCGCTATTTGTGCCGTGACCAAAACCGGAGAAAAGGTGTTGCCCCGCTTCCCGCACGACCTGCAACTGCCCCTGAATTCAAAGGATCCAGCCTATTCGCTGCTTTATAAGTCGCCGCTGGCCAATTCACTGCTGACCGACCTGGCCATTGATGCCATAAAAAACGGAGACCTGATCCGAGGTGATGATCCCGGTTTCCTGGCAATCAGTTATTCAAGTACCGATGTGGTCGGCCACCTCTACGGCCCCCTTTCAAAAGAGATCAAGGATACCTACCTGCGGCTCGACCGGGACCTCGATCGGTTAATTACTGCGCTCGATCAAACCACCGGCAGGGGAAACTATGTATTGTTTTTAACGGCCGACCACGGGATTCCGGATGTTCCCCAGTATCTTGCAAGTCAGAAAGTTCCCGCCGGGTATCTCTATCACAGGCCATTGATCAAATTGGCCGCGGATTTTCTGGATGGCATGTATACAGCCGGTCGATGGGTGGATACCCTGATCAACGACCAGTTTTATTTGAACCGGAAGCTGATCTCCGAGAAGGGACTGGATCTGAAAACAGTTCAAAGCCGGTTGGCAGATTACCTGATGCAGCAAAAGGGAATAGCTTTTGCCTATACTGCTTCCGAAATGAAGGATGGCGAATTTACCTCCAAACTTGCCCTTGCGGTTCAAAACGGCTTTCAGCCAAAGCTTTCGGGCGACGTTATGCTGGTCATGGAGCCTGGATTTTTTGAATATGAGGAGGGATACCTGGTGGAACATGGATCGGGATACAATTACGACACCAATGTACCGCTGATCTGGTTCGGCCAAAATATCAGGAAGGGCGAATCGTGGCAGTTGCATAATATCACCGATATTGCGCCAACCCTGTCGATGATTTTAAGGATTAAATATCCGAACGCATCCACGGGGAACCCGATCATTGAAATAAACGGTCAAAAATGAAGTTTTTTTATAAGGTACTATAATGGCAAAAGAGTTCAATGTACAATATTGAACCAAATAATCATGGAACAACCCAGGCTAAGCAGGCTGGCCGCCTCATGAAAGTCACGTTAAAAAAATCGAGGAATGAGCGTAAAATTGCGGACTGTTCGAGGAGCGAAGCGACGAGTTTCCGCAGTTTAGCGAATGACAAAGATTTTTAGTGACTTTCATGCAGCGGTGACTTTTCTTTGCTACTTTCTTTTGGTGGTAGCAAAAGAAAGTAGAGGTAATAATTAAAGAGGATGTTGATTACATTATAGACACTCCTTTCGCAGGCAAAAGAAGGTTGCATGATCGTTACGGGTACAATTGTGATTAATCAGAATCATTATTATTTATAAATCACTTGAAGCATGAAGTCAACTAAAAAAACAAAAAAGGTGCTCCCCCAGGTTCATATCCTGGGCGACCTGAAGGATGTAAAGAACCTGATTGCCGCAGTCAATAAGAAGAAGACGATTGTGCTGTTCCATGATGCGGAGCAGGATTCCTTTTATCTTGAAATAGAGGATGAAATCAGGGAAATACGACAGAAGGACATATCCCGCCTTGAAAAAGACTACCGGCTGATCCTGTTCTCCTTTTTTCCCAGTCTCAAAAAGAGTGAGCCAACCCCGGAGGCGAAGCCGGGAGAAGGGCTGTCTCCCCGGCCTGAGGCGGATATGCCTGCGATGGAGGTAAACAAAGAGAAAACTGTTAAAAAGGATCCGAAGGTGAAAAAAGAAAAGGAGGATCCTGCAGCCAGCAAGGTGAAGAAGAAAAAGGTACCGGTAATCTGATACCCTGATCAACCGCAATGGAACTGGTAACCCCGAACGATTTTCTTAAAACATCGGCCCTGTTTACTTATCCGGGAGGGGAAATGCTGGCCTCCCTGTTGTTCAGGATAATGAAGCTGGACAAGATCAACAGGGCCTATGATGAAATCTGCGACTTACCTGCTGATGCATTCATCGACGCCGTTATACAGGAACTTGGGATCCATTATAGCGTGGCACCGGAGGAGTATGCGAATATCCCCCGGAACGGCCCCTTTATCACTATATCCAACCATGCCTACGGAGGAATTGACGGCATCATCCTGTTGAAAATCCTGCCTTCGGTTCGTCCTGATTTCAGGGTTCTGATGAACTTTCTCCTGGCCAGGATAAAGCCGGTTGAAAGTTTGGGGATTACGGTAAATCCCTTTGAAAAGCTCCTGCAGGATAATTCCAGCTACGGCGGATTGAAGGAGGCACTGTTACACCTGAAAACCGGTCACCCGGTTGGCATATTCCCGGCAGGGGAGGTTGCCTCCCTGCAGCTAAAAACGGGGACTATCACCGATAAAAAATGGCCGCATTCCGTAATAAAGCTGATCAGGGCGGCGCAGGTGCCTGTCGTACCGGTCTATTTTTCGGGGCATAACAGCCTGTTGTTTAACCTGCTGGGCATGATCCACCCGATGTTGAGAACTGCCCGGCTGCCTGCCGAGATGTACAATAAGTCGGGAAAAGAGATCCGGGTAAGGATTGGGAGGCCGGTTTTGGTCAGGGACCAGGCGAAGTTTAAGGATATCAGCGAATTTGGGAGATACCTGCGGATGCGTACCTACTCGCTGGGGATTGAACCCGAAAAGCACAGGAAAATCTGGCATTTTGCTTCCCACCATCATCAACCCTTTATTCTTCCGGTACTGCCCTCGTTGATTGCCGGTGAAATTGAAAAGCTCAAGACCGGCGGTGCCCTGTTTTCAGTCAATGAGAACTTCGTCTTTTGTGCATCTCCCGCTCAAATTCCCAATATCATGGTGGAGCTGGGCCGTTTGCGTGAAATTACCTACCGTGAAGTAGGGGAGGGAACCGGCAACCCCTGCGACCTGGATAAGTACGATCAGTATTATGACCAGCTTTTTATCTGGGACGATCTTGAAAAGTGCATCGTTGGCGGTTACCGTGTCGGGTATGGGAGGCAGATCATGGAGGCGTTTGGCATAAGGGGATTCTATATCAATACGCTCTTTCATATCAAAGAGAATTTTTCCCCCATCCTGACGCTGTCAATTGAACTTGGCAGGTCGTTTATCGTTAAGTCATACCAGAAAAAACCGCTCCCGCTGTTCTTGTTGTGGAAGGGTATCCACCAGGTGCTGTTCACCAATCCTGAATACCGTTACCTGATAGGGCCGGTAAGTATCAGCAATGAATACAGGGAATTGTCAAAAACACTGACGGTGGAGTTTCTGAAGAAAAACTACTTCAATAAAGAATTTGCTGCATTTTTCATCCCCAGGAAGAAATTTGTCCCCGAAACCAACCCGGTGATCAAAAAGAGGGTGTTCCATAAAGTCACCGGGAACAAAATCAGCTTGCTCGATAATTTCATCCAGGCCTTTGATCCGGCTTTTCAGACACCGGTACTGCTAAAGAAATACCTGAGTATCAACTCCGAGGTGATTGGGTTTAATGTCGATCCCATGTTCAATGACTGCCTTGATGTACTGATTATTACCGATACCCTTGATATCCCTGAAGAGACGATCAAATCTCTTTCGAAAGTTCAGGGGCCGGTAAAGGATGATCAGCCTAAATAGCAGCTTTGATGGCACGGGCCGGGAGCCTGTTCTCTTGCCTAATGGCGTATTTTTCTCTTATCTCCGATTCCCTGGCCCGGTCGGAAATGAAAATAATTGTTTTGCCCCCGTCAAGGATTACCGGGTATTTATTGTTCAACGACCCGGAGGAGAGCTTTGACTTTGGAATGGAATACTGGTTTTTTGACAATTCAATTCTTACGTCGAGCTGGTCGGTTTTTGTTACGGAACGGTTGTTTTTCATGGTTTTCTTGTTGATTTCAGGAACATTCGATTGTTATTACTTTACCTTCCCCTTCATTTCGAGCCGCAGCCTTACAAACTGAATAATTTCCCTGGCAATATTTTTTTCGCAGGCCTGTTCCAGTCCTTCAAAGCAGGGGGATGAGTTTACTTCGCAAATTTTAAAGCCGTTGCCGTCGAACAGCAGATCGATGCCGGCGATATCGAGATCCAGTTTGCGGGCGATTTCCAGTACGAGCCACTCGATTTCGGGGGTGATTTCAAATTTTTCAACAGTACCTCCCCGGGAGTAATTTGCCTTGAAATTACCGTCAGCGGCTGTCCTGATCATGGCGCCGACCACCCTGCCCCCGACTGTCACAACGCGCAGGTCACGCCCGTAGCTTGTTTTTACAAATTCCTGGAAGATAAGGTTGACATTCGGGTTGGAATTTTCAACCATGTGCATCAATTCCTCCAGTGAGTTGTGCGTTTCGCAGAGAAATACCCCGCTTCCCTGCGATCCTGAGAGCGTTTTAACCACGACAGGATAACCGATATGCTTTCCAACCACCTGCAGGTCAACGGGGAATTTTGCCAGCATGGTCTTGGGAATGGGCATGCCCGATTCGGCCAGTACCTGGAACTGGTATAGTTTATCTTTCACGATATCAATGGAGCTGGCGGAATTAAAGGAGTAGACCCCCAGTTTTTCAAGGTGCCGGATCAGCGCCAGGGCAAAATAGGTTGTGCCCGCTCCCATGCGGGGGATGATAAAATCGGGCAGGGGAATTGAAACATCATTGACAAATATGCTTTTCCGGTCGTCACGGTTTACGATGATCTCAATCTGCTCAGGCTGGAGCACAATTATTTCAATACCAGCCTGCTTTCCCTCATCGATGAGTTTCTGTATCTCATAGGTTTCAGGTTTTATCAGAAAATCGGAATGTTTGTGAAGGATCCAGCCTAACATGATAATGATGTTAAATGAATACACAGGTTGAAAATCCGCAACTGCCTATTTGAAAACTTTGGTCAGGTAATCGGGACTTTTAAACCGGATCACTGCCTCAAGACCATTGTGGTCTGAAAGGTATTGCTTGTGGTCACCCCAGCCCGATTTCAACACGGCCACCTCTTCCTTCATATTCAGGATGAACTGTGCATTACGGGTCAGGACAAAATCAATTCTGCGCGGATCGGGATGCGGGGACTGATAGACATCGTTTGCTTCATCGTCAAAGGTCACCCTCACCGCCCCGCTGACGCCGCAATCTTCCGCATCGAGCAGGGCCAGCATACCGCGGTAATTTGCCACCATTTTTTCATCTGTATTGAAATCACCGCAGATTATTTGCGGCGTTCCCGGTTCGGAACAGGGTGCAATCAGTTTTTCATGTATTTCAGTAAGTTGTTGTTCCCGTATGCTCTGCGGATATTCGTCATCCTGCAGGTGGGTGGCAATGAGCTGGAATGGGGCGCCGTAAAACCGTCCCTCGAGTAATACGGCGCCTTTCCGGGCAAGTCCGTCCATTCCGGCAGAGGCATTAAATTCGATCGTCTTTACGATTGTCAGCGGGATTTTGCTCAGGATCCAGATTCCGCTGTTAATCCTGAGGGAAAGCAAGGATTGATTAATGGGGCCATAGGCATAAGGATATAGTCCGTGGAGTTTATGGCCGATCACATTCCGGGCGTAAAAGGTAAATGCCTCCTGGAAGACAATAATATCATAATCCTTACAACCAAGCGCGTTGGCAATGGCCTGGGGCCGTTCATCCTTTTCCTTAAAAAGGTCGACGACCGGGAGCATCCCGATGTTCCACGACAGGACTTTTAACGACCTGGACGGAATTGAAATTGAATCGGTTGCCGGGCTGCCTGGAGGAGATAATGGATTTCCATTGACCAGGATCGCGGCAAGGAACGGGAGGCAAAAAAAGATCAGGATTTTGATTGCTTGGATTGACATCTATGGAATTAGTTTTTGGTTTTAGACATTGAATAGACAACCTTGCCGCTGCTGCTGATGAAATAGAGGGTTAGAGTTTTCCCATTCATCGAGATCAGGGTGAAACCCGGCTCCGACAAACTGAAGAGGGTGTTGGCATTTTTGCCGGTAGGTCTGACCTCTCCCCCTGAACCCGTTACGATATAATCAACTTTGCTGCCGGCGGGCCTCAGATGTTGCATATCGTGATCATGCCCGCAGAAATAAAAATCTACATTGTATTTGTCGAAAAGCGGTTTGAATTTGGCGATCAGCTCCGGGGTGTTGCCATGTTTCGGGCTGGCTGAAAACACCGGGTGATGACCGATCACAAAAATCCATTGCTCTTTCGCATTGGCCAGGACATCGCTCAGCCAGACCATTTCTTTGGCGGTATCTTCCGTGGCCACATTGCTGTATTCCTCTTTTTCCCCGTAATATTTGTTAACCATTGGCGGGGTATCGGTGAAGATAAAACGGGCCGAAACGCTGTCATTAACCTGTTTTACCAGCGTATAATAGCGTGCCGGCATCCGCCAGCGGCGGCTGATCCCCGAATACTTTACTTCGGCATCGGGATTTCCTTTATAGTCGTGGTTTCCGAGAACAGGATACCAGTTTTTGAGCAGGGCCGGACTTCTGTAAATATTTTCAAAGCTGGTCATCCACAGGGGGTCGCTGACACTCTGGACGCCGTTCACCTGGAAATTATCCCCGCAGGATACAATAAACTCCGGATCGGCCTTAAGCGCTGTTTTGGCCATCTGGTTTGCTACCTCGGTCTGGTTTCCATAACCATTCCAGCCCCAGTCTGAGACCAGGAAAAAGTTGAATGCATGATTCTTTAACTGCAGATCGGTGATTTGGGCAGCAGCATTTTTTTTAGCTGGGGCGGGCTGTTTTTTCTGGGAATAGCCAGCCAGGCTGGCATTGCTCAGAACCAACACCAGAAGAAATCCCCGCAAAGCCGTATTGTATAAACCCGACCCTGATTTTCCGAATACACATTTTATCATCTTGATTTTTTTTAGAGATAATCCGGTTCACGATAGGCGCGAACCGGGTTCAGATTAAACTTATTAACGTTGATTGCCACTGCCATCTGACTGATATGCTCCGATATCCTTGCCGGGGGCCATCGTCGTTCCTACGCTGGTATTATAGGGCGCCTGCTGGTAGGCTTTGCCGATCGCAGCAGAACCGGTCAGCAGGTGAGGGTTGTTGACATCGGTCGAAGCATTCACATCCGTATCAAGATGAACCAGCATCGGGTTGTTGCTGTTCAAACCTGTTGAGAGAAGATCGCCGGCCTGGGCCCTTCCCCAATCACCGGCAGGATAGTAGGTTGCCCTTGTGGAATCAACGACCGAGTAAAAAAGGTTGTACCCGTATTTTCCCTTGATATGGGTGGTGTCTGAACTGGCTGTGATCCTGATTCCATTTACACAGTTGATGACCAGGTTATTATACACCGAAGCCTGTGCAAACACATCCACGAGGATCCCTGCGGTCGGTTCGCCCTTTTTACGCCATCCGCCAGCAATGATCGTGTTGTTATAGATGTTGATCTTGCTTTGCGGATAGAGCACCGTCTTATTGGTGTTGACCTTAATGGAATTGTTGGCTGCGCTCCAGATATAATTGTAAGCAACATCGCCGGTTACGCCGTTTTTAATGTTGATGTTATCGCCATCGTCGCTGCCCTGGTGCTGGATTACATTTCCTTTAATGCTCACGGTTATGGGGCCCATCAAACGCAGGCAGTCATCAATACCGCTCAGGAAGGAGCAGTTTTCGACGACAACTTTTGTCGAGCTGGTGAAGTTTCCGTTGGTGGCCGTGGGGGCAACGCCTATTACCGAGAAGGCAAACTGTGACCCGCCCGACACATCCGGGCCGCCGGTATAACTGATGTTGGTCCATACCAGTTTGACCACCTTTGACAGTGAATCGCACTGGATACCGCCCCAATATCCTTTTGGCCACACAGGGCTGGCGGCAACAGGTTTAAAGGTAATCTGGGAAGTTTTGGTGCCGACACACAGGAGGGTGCCCGAGATGTGGAGCGTGTAAATCTTAGGAGGAGTTGCATCAGGGTTTCCCAATACGATAACATTTACCCCTGGCTGAATGGAGAGCGTATCCGTAGATTTTACCCAGATATCGCCCTTAACAAAGTAGGTTTTATTGGCAAGCATGGTTCCCTTCAGGAAACCGCTGATGGAATCGCTTTTAATCGCGTTTGAAACAGGTACGGTTGCTTCGACATCGGATGATTTTTTACAGGAAACCTGGGTAATGGTTAACGTAATCAGCATCATGGCTGCCAGAATCCCGTTCAGATACTGGAACTTACTTGGTTTTGCGTAATGTTTTTTCATAGTTTTTGTTTGTTGTTTTAGATTGATAATTATCCCTTTAACTTGAATTTTAGCCCGACAAGATAACTTTGCGCATAGTTGTATTTTTGAACAAAATAGCCATCCCGAGTTTTTAATTCGTTCGGGGAATTGAGCAGGTTGCTGAGTTTGATAAATAATGAAATATGTTTGCCAATATTTTTATCCAGGGCAAATGAGAGGTCATAGTAATTTTTCTGATAAAAATCCTGCTGATAATAGAATGACAGATCTGCAATACGGTTCCCCTGGAACAGAAACGAAAGCTGGCCGTTCAACCCTGCCTTTACATTCCTGTAGAGTAACGAAAGATTTGCAACATGCGACGATTGTCCCTGCATCGGACGTTTCTCGCTGATATAAGTGGTTGTATCGTTGCCGGTGGTGCGTGATTTGGCATAAAATAATTTTGGCGAGGATATACTTGAGTTGATGTAGCTGTAATTTCCCGAGAAGCCAAAGCTTTTGAAATATTTGATCACGACGATTTCAAATCCGTAATTATAGGCATTCCCAAAGTTCATGTAGGTGATCAAAGGCTGACCCCCGTTTGCCAGCAGGGTCTGTTCGATGGGGTCTTTGATGATCTTATAAAAGAGGCCCGCCATAACGACATCTTCTGCATTCGGATAATACTCGTAACGCAGGTCATAGTTCCAGGAGGTGGAATGGCGGAGTTTCGGATTCCCACTTGTATTCGACTGATCGCCAAGTGTGGTGTAGTCAACCAATTCGTAATAATTTGGCCTGCTGATGGCTTTATAGGCCGAAATGCGAAGTTTGTTTTTCTCCCTGAAAGAATAGGAGACATGCAGGCTCGGCAGCCAGTCGGTATAATAGAAAAAATGTTCGCGGTAACCAGGATAGTCGACCGTAAGGTTCCGGTTCGATTGCGCTGTCGATTCACCTCTCACCCCCCCGAGCAGCTCTATGTTTCCAATCCGGGTCTGAACCTGCAGGTAACCGGCCCCGATAAGCTCTTTTGCCGTATAATTGCTGGTGTTGTATTCGGGGTTGCCGACCGGCTGGTAGGGATACACCTGGGCAGTCAGCACCCCGGTAAAGGGTGGATCCTGGTGAAGTGAATCAAGGCTGGGCTTCAGGGTATAGTCATTCTGGTAATTATTCCTGAATTTATTCCTGACAAGTCCGCCGGCTTTGATACTGAACGGGTGGCCCAAAATCGCCGGCAGGTATTCAATATTGGCAGTAACCGAAATATCTTCATCCATATTTTTTTGCCATGAATGGGTGATGGTTTTAAGGTATTCGGCATTGTTCAGGTAGGCTCCTCCCGGCAGCACCGTGTGGTAGGTGTTGAGTTCCGCCATATCCGGAACCTGGCCTGTGGCAATTGAATAGGTTGCCGACCAGTCGGCGTTGATGAAATTCCCGAAGGTATGATATCCCATCAGGGATGCACTTTCCACCGACTGGACCTGCAGGCGTGATCGCTGGCTCAGGCTGACATAGCCGGTTCCGGGGCCGGTTCTGCCATTTCCGCTGATGATTGTATCAGCCAGGTACCTTGATTGAGCCTCGGAAGAGTTCAGAAACAGGTTATAAAAGCTGATCCGGTGATGGCTGTTAAAGACATAGTCGAGCTTGGCGTTGATCCCAAGGCGGTTTGTCTGTGAAAATATCTTCCTGTAAATATCATCGGTTGATTGCGGGTTGTTGAATTTATCGATATAAAACGAGTTGGTCTCCGATACTGAGCCTGAATGGGTATTCTGGTCGGCAACCGAGAGGAGAATACCCAGCTTCTTTTTAAAGAACCGTTGGCCCAGGGTAAAGTTTCCCACCATGTGGGGGTAGGCCCGTGTGTTTGTAAAGATCAGGTTCTGACGGTTAAAGTCATCCTGGGTCGTTGCATAATAATGGCCATGGGCCTGGTCAGGATCCTTAAAGTTTATGGATCCCTTGTCGAACGATACGAATGAATGGTCGAACAGGAACTGGTTATAACCCGTTCCAACCTGTCCCTGTAGCAAGAATGTTTCAGGGGCATCCTTCATAATGGCATTCACGCTGCCACCTATGCCGTCGCCCTCCATTTCAGGGGTGAGGGCCTTGGTTACCTTCATCTCCTGGAGCAATTCAGCAGGAATGATATCCAACGGGATAAAGCGGTTTTTCGAATCAGGACTCGGGATTTTTACGCCGTTTACCAGGGTGTTATTATACCTTGGTTCTATCCCCCTGATGATGGCATACTGGTTTTGTCCGTCGCTGCTCCTGTCGAGGGTGACCCCTGATACCCGCTGGGCAACCTGGGCAACGGTTACATCAGGGGAGAGGTCGATGGTATGGGCCGATACGACATTGATGACATTGGAGGCGTTTTTTTCAGTTGCCCGGGCATTCTGATCGGTTTCCCTGTTGTACTTTCCGACAATGCTGATCTCATGCAGCACCGTTGTTTTCTGTGTCAGATAAAAATTGATCCGGAGATTCCCGTTATTGTCGGCAATCGTCAGTTTTTTCCGGGAGGTGACATACCCTATATAAGAAACCACCAGGACAGACTCTCCGGCGCCGACATTGTCAATCTCGAACATTCCTTTTGCATCGGTAGTTGCATGCAGGGTAGAGTTTTCCAGAATTACGTCGGCTCCTGCCAGGGGTTCTTTTGATTCGACCTCATATACTGTTCCGCGGATGATAGCTCCGGAAAGGTGCTGTTGAAGCAGGATTAAAAGAAGAAAAACCGATAGCATTTTCATGGGAGCAAAGTAAAAGCTAAACCCTCCGCCGCATGTTAAGGAATCAAGAAGAAACAGTTAAAAAAATATTAACTGCCTTGCGTAGAATCGATGGCAACAAGATCATAATTAATGATTTGTTAACCCAACAGCCGATCTGCCCCCATGGTAATATTCCTAAATTTACCGCCTGTAATCATGATGTACAATTGATTCTCAATATAACTCCCATATAATGAATATTGCTACGATCTTAGGCGCCGGCGGGGCAATCGGCAATGCCCTGGCCAGGGAACTCAATGGAAAAGGAAAGGAGGTCAGGCTCGTTTCCAGGAGTGGCTACAGTATGCCGGGTGCCCGCGCCATATGCGCCGACCTGACGCACCTGAGCCAGACCATCGAAGCGGTAAGAGGCTCGGATACGGTGTTCCTTTGCGCCGGGCTGCCGTATGATCATAAGGTCTGGGAGAAGAGCTGGCCCCGCATGGCGATGCATGCCGTTGAAGCATGCAAACGGGCGGGGGCGAAACTTATCTTTTTCGACAATGTTTATATGTACGGGCTGGTAAAAGGGAAGATGACCGAAAAAACGCCCTATTATCCCTGCAGCAAAAAGGGTGAGGTACGCGCGGAAATAGCGAGGATACTGAGTAATGAAATGAAATCAGGTGGCGTTCACCTATCCATCGCCAGGGCTGCCGATATTTATGGTCCCTATGCTACCTCCACCAGTATCCCCTTCCTGATGGTTTTTAAAAATTTGCTGGAGGGAAAAAAGGCGCAATGGCTGGTGAATGGCCAGACGACGCATACCTTCTCCTATACGACCGATTGCGCGAAAGCAATGATGCTGCTGGCTGAGGATGAATCGACTTTTAACCAGGTATGGCACCTCCCCACCAGCAATCCTGGTATCAACGGAGCCCGGTTCATTGAGATGGCAGCAAGCGAATTGAGCGTAAGGGCGGATTACCGGCTGATGAAAAAATGGATGATCGTTATGGGCGGGCTTTTTGATACCACCATCAGGGAAAGTTATGAAATGCTTTACCAGTATGAATATGATTATGTGTTTGATTCGGCCAAGTTTGAAAAATATTTCCGGTTTGAACCAACTTCATATTCTCTTGGTATCGCCGAAACCATCAACTTCCTGAAATCGGGAAGGTAAACAGGGGGTTGACTGTTAACATAAGAAGGGTGACTTGTGTTGTTGGGACTGGATTTGGTAAACCACAGGTTTACATGAAATAATTTCAATCATATGAAGAAGAGATTCAGTTTCATCCAGGTGTTGGTTTATTATGGTATTGCCATTTTGTTATCCCTGCTGTTCAGGGTTCCCAGGTTTAACCCTGAATGGTACCTTCATCTGCAGGGCTACCCGTACGGATGGATCCTGTTTTCATGGTTGCGTGCTTCCGGTCCGCTGGCCGGGGGAATTATCTCACTCCTGGTCTTCCAGAACAGGTACGAACGCACCATTACGCTTGCAGGTTTATCTCTGCGCGTAAGTGTAATTTATTTCGGGGCACCGGTCCTGATGGTATCTGTCCTTGGCATTGCCGGTCCCGGCGCCGAAAATCCTCACTTGTACGGATTCCTGTCGGGATTAACGCTTATCGTGTATTGTCTTTTTGAAGAGACAGGGTGGAGGGGTTTTCTGCAGGATGCATTACGGGACATACCGAATCCATTCCGTTTTATGATCATCGGTACCTTATGGTATCTGTGGCATCTTAACCTGCTGTCGCCGGAGCTTTATTCCGTGAAGTTTGGCTTGCTTGTTCATCTTCCCTCCTGCATTTTGGGCAGCTGGATCATCGGACTCCTGGCAGATAAATATAAATCGATCATGGTGGCCGCTGCTGCCCATTGCATCTTCAATATTTTCTTTGACCTGCATACGGATATGAAAGCTAAAATGTTCATTGTGGCCGGCATGTTACTGATCTGGATGGTGTCGTCCCATCTGCTGGATAAAACATTGCCAGTCCCGGTAAAAAGAGACCATTGAAAAATTTCTGAACAATTCTGTAAATTTGTTACTGTATGAAAATCCTGGCTGTAGAAAAAAATGTCTGTCAGATTGACCCGGACAAAGAACGAAAAACCCTGTCGGAGCAGGCAATTGCTATTTATGAGCTGTATCATGACGAAATTGTCAGGGAGTTTTATTTCAACGAAAATCATGAAGCGATCCTGGTAATGGAATACACTTCAATTGCTGCATGTGGGGAGTTGCTGCATGACCTGCCGCTGGCAAAGCATGGCCTGACGCGGTTTGAGCTGATGGAGATGCGGCCCTATACCGGGTTTGAAAGGGTCTTTATCCAAAACTCCTGAAAGCTGGTTGTTTACCCTTAAACTAAAAGATGAATCTTAAATTTACCCGTGTTCTGGGTGTTTCGCTGATTGTGGGGTCCTGGGGCCTCTGGGGCATCCTGCTCGCCCTGCCCTTTATGAAACTAACCATCACCCAGTATGCAATAGCCGGCCCTGCCATCCTTGTTTCAACCAATATCTTCTGGATAGGCGCCGCCCTTGTTGGGAAGGATCTCATTCTGAAATACAATATCCTGGGCAGGATAAAGGTATGGCTGGCTGGTCGGTCTGTGAAATGACAGAACGGCCGGGTAAAGGCAGATTTATTCGGTTCACAAATCTTCAGCAATATTCACGTAAACTTTAATTAAAAAAAGATGAAAAAATCAATTCTATCGGCTCTTTTAATACTGGCAATGGCCAGTATCTCTTTTGCTCAGGCTCCCAAAACCTGGTATCGCATTGCCAATAAGATCCACGTTGAGGGGGACGGAGGATGGGATTATCTCTCGTTCGACGAGGCAACCTCGCGCCTGTTTATCTCCCATGGCATGGTGGTGCAGGTACTGGATGTAAAGGATAAATCCGTTGTGGCGACCATTCCCGATACCAAAGGGGTTCATGGAATCGCCCTGGCAAAGGATCTCAACAAGGGATTTATCAGCAATGGCAGGGACACCTCTGTCACGGTCTTTGACCTGAAGACACTGCAGGTGCTCAAAAGGGTGAAGGTGACGGGAAATAACCCCGATGCCATCCTTTATGATCCCTTTACACACAGGGTTTTTACGTTTAACGGCAGGAGTTCCAACGCCACCGTGATCGATGCCAATACGGAAAAGGTTATCGGGACCATCCCGCTTCCCGGAAAACCCGAATTCTCTGTCAGCGACGGGGCCGGGAAGATCTATGTAAATCTTGAAGATAAGAGTCAGCTATGCATGATCAACCCAACGACGCTTACTGTCGAAAAAACCTGGCCGGTCGCGCCGGGAGAGGGACCCAGCGGGTTGGCGATCGATCTTACAAACCACAGGTTGTTTGCCGTTTGCGGGAATAAACTGATGATCGTGCTGGATGCCGAAAGTGGGGAGGTAGTTGCTAAAGTCGAAATCGGCGACAGGGTTGACGCGGTTTGTTTCGATCCTGCCTTGCAACGGGTATATACCTCCAATGGGGAGGGAACTATGACGGTGGTTCAGGAGGAAAATAAAAACTCCTTCATGGTACTGGAAAATTTTCCAACCCAGAAAGGAGCCAAAACGATCGCGATCAATACCAAAACCCACAAGCTCTATTTGTCCGCTGCCGAATATGAGGCAGCGCCTGCGGCAACCGCCGAAAATCCCCGCCCTAAAGCTCCTGTAAAGTCAAATACTTTTACCATCCTAGAAATCGAGCCCATGTAAACTGCCAGGTTCCTGGTTCAATATTAAAAAAAGAGGCTGCCTCATGACTTTTTAGACAGCCTCTTTTTTTAATTTCAGGGATGAAGTCGACTATTCGCTGATGCAGAGACTGGTTGAATATTGTCATCAGTCTCCTTGTGTAAAAGGGATTCAGCGCTTCTGTTTTGGGTCTTCTTTGTTAATCCTTCTCCTTTTTCAAGGGAATCTTCTTAAGGATGTCGCCCTTTACCGAAAATTGAACTTCGTAACCATCCTTGCCTTTCTTTACATCCATCTCGTAAATGGTCTCCTTGCCGGGAGCCTCGGTCCGGGCAACCTCCGTAATTTTAAAACCGGGAAAATTCCGGGCAACGGAGTCCGATACCTCTTTGGGAAGGGCACTTTCCTTTATCTCCGTTTCTGTCTCAAGCCATTTGCCGGCTGCATCGAAATTGGCCGACATCTCCACTCCCTTCTCCCTGAAGTTGACCTCATAATCGCTCTTCTCCATTTCATATTTCACATCGGTTGCCGCGGGGAACTTCTTTGCAAAGGCCTGTTTAACAGCTGCCGGAACCTTGTCAGGGGTTACTTTCTGGTTGTAGCCCGTTAAACTTATCATCAGGCAGACTGACAGGAATAAAATGATCTTCGTCATCGTAAAGTTTATATTTGGTTACTGACTACCGTTTAATTTCAGAAACCCGGTTGAATTTTCAGGAAAACCAAACCCGGTGAACCGTTGAGCCTGTTTTCACCCTTGTCTCCTTCATGTAAAAATAGGCAATTTTTCTCAATAGGGATGATTTTTTACATGATGTACTCATTCCGGAACCATCTATAAACCATAATCGACCCGGATCCTGGTTGTTCAACCACAGTGATAACCAGGAATTGGCGTGTTGTTCGTGATGCCGGCCTGACTGAATAAAGGAGGAGTCAGGGTGTGGGGCTATCGGAAAAGAACCGCAGCAAGGCGTTGCTGACCATGTCACGCACCTGTTGTCTGACAATCCTCCTGTCAGCGACTGTTGTTTCCGTTTGTTTTGAAGTTACAGGAGTATCTCCCTGCGACGGTGACTTCATGGCAATCCTATTCAGGGTTTCAAGCAACAGGTCAACCTCTTCGGCCGTGTTCCCGATGCCCAGGCTCACCCTGGCTACTCCCGGCAGGTTTATGTTCGGGAAAAGGGTCAGCAGCATGCGTTGGAAACGCTCCAGCCCGTGGCCAACACCCAGCAGGTGCTTCACAAGCAAATGGGCACAGTGACAACCATACCGCACGCCGATTCCACTTCTCAGGGAAAGTTCGGCTGCCACGCGATCGGGCATGATGCCTTTCATGGAAAAGGCAATGACGCCGGCTTTCCTGTTGAAAGCAGGTGAGCCGGGGTCCTTTATCCCGAAAATCGTCAAGCCGGGGATTTTTGCCAAACCGAGCAATAACCTCCCGGTCAGCGCTTGTTCCTCAGCAAGGATCACCTCAAAGCCTACCCGTTGTAAAAGAAGCAGCGCCTTCCCAAGGGCGGCGATGCCACCGGCGTTTTCTTCGCCCCAAGCGCGTATCAACTGCATCTCCGGCGGGCTGAAATGCAGGAGATTCTTTTTAACCACCAGCACCCCACATCCGAAGGGTGCATAAACCTTATGTGCTGAGAGGGTGAGATAGTCGATTCCCCAATTTTCCATATCAACCTGGCGGTGAGCCACCAGCTGGGCGCCATCCACGAGCAGTTTTGCCCCGTATTGATGAACGATCCGGGCGATCGCAGCAAGGTCGTTACTGGTGCCAAGAACATTGGAGGCCCCGCTCACGGCCACCAGTTTAACCCGTTTTCCGCCCTCAGGATGTTTTTCATTAAACCGGGATAAGAGCTCCTCCAGTTCGCGGAGATCGATAAATCCATCCCGGTCAACCGCAATCCTGACCAGCGAATGGCGGGGTATAAAGCGCCACGGGAGGTCGTTTGACGAGTGTTCAAGAAGTGTGTTGACTACCACCGGTTCGACGCCCTGATTCTGCTCATGGCCCATACTTTCGGCGACAAGGTTGATGGCTTCGGTGGTATTGGCGGTAAAGATCACCTCGTACTCTTCCTGAGGGGCGCCCAGGGCCACGGCACAAATTGTCTTCACCTCTTCGATAATCTCCCGTTGAACTTGCAACGGCTGGTGCCAGGTTTTTCTGACAACGGTCCAAACCGGCTCAAATGTGGGGGTGCTGGCGGCATTGTCCATGTTGACATAATGCCCCGGGCCCGCCAGGGTTGGCACGCGAACCTGCCTGCCGACGAGGTTTTTCCTGAGTTCGTCAAGTAGTTTTATCCCAGAGAGCTCCTCCGGTTCGTCATGGAAAAGCATTCCGGCATTCTCCGTCTTTTCGTCAACAGGGTGGGTGAATACATCATTTCCATGTTTTCTGACCAGCCTTAAGGCCTTTGCAAAGGCGATTACACTGATAACGGAAGGCGTGCCTGCTTCAAACTTACCCGGGCCCTTCGCCCAGATGACCCACCCGGGAGCCATCAGCCGCGTTGTTCCGCCGCCGGTCTGAAAAGGGATTCCTTTGGGCACCGCGCTCCTTTTAACAGCCAGTGCCCTGATACCCAGCGGTAAACCGATATCATGGCTCGATATCGTTTGATAACTGCCAGGGGCGAGCCTGGCCGCCAGGAGGGCAGATCCCCTGGGTGTACAGAAGATGACCACGTAATTGCCTTTGCCCAGCCCCAGGTATTCCAGGACGACCTCCCTTGCCATTTCATATAAACAGGTCGTAACCATTGATTTGTAGCCACTCCCACGGTGGACGCTGGCATAGGTTTCCAATGCCTCGTAAACCCCATTTTCCAGTTCTGCAAATACTTCATCCATATGCTTTTATTTGTACAGTTCCATTTTGACAGGGTAACACTCCCGGCAAACCTCCATCGTAAGAAACTAATTTATGGCTGATCATTACCCGATTTGACTCTACGAAGCCTGCAAGGTTACAAAATTGGTTCTCAACAAAACATTCACCATCGCATTTGCCAGGTTGCCTGCCTTTTAACGCCCAACGATTTACCCGGCAGCCTGGAAAGGTTTCCCTGATCGTCTGCCCGGGGCGGTATAAAAGGAAGAGGCTGCCTCGTGATTTTGAGCCAGCCTCTAACGTATCCGTTTGTCAGGGTGTGACCGGAAAAGTTCCGGATCAATTCAACCCTGGAAATGCGCGCGGAGATTTATCCCCGGGATCATTTCCTTTTCTTTGCACCTTTGATAATGATTCCAACATTGATGCCAATGTATTTGTCGCTTCCTCCTGTGAAAAATATCATATTGTATTTTCCGTGAACATCAAGTGCAATCTGATCTGACACGGTAATTAACACACCCAGGGTCGGGGCAATTCCGAAATGGGTCTGCGATGTACTTGCAGAAATTCCGCCAGCTGTTGCCTTGGCAGTCTCCAGATACATGCCAAAATCGGAGCCTAAAAAGGGTTGTACCTTCGAATTAGTGATCCGGTATTGCAAAAATGCAGTAACCGGTATTATGGTTGCAGAAGAGGTGACTTCAATTCCGTGAACTGTTTCACTGGGGCCGGGGAAATGTTCAAATCCCACGTTAAGCCCGACCGGAACATGGTCTGCAATTACATAGGAGGCGTTAATATGAGCGCCAAACCCGAGTTTAAGAACATCGGACATGTCGCCTGTCGGAATCACAAGACCAACATTGACTCCTGAGTTAAACTGTGCTGCGGCTCCAAATGCCAGGGCTACAAAGAATACTGCCAGCGTAATTTTTAAATGTTTCATAACTGTTCAATTTAGGTGGATAAATGAATTAATTGGGTGAGAGCAATATGTTCTGTTTTAATCAATTTATTTTCCCGGTAAGATGATTTTATTATGAACATTGAAATCGAATAAGTTACACGATAAATAATTAATTAATATATAAGAAAACATATATTATACCATGTGAAAATTATGTACAAACACAAAATTATACCGGACAAATATAATAATTTTAATGCCGATGTCAAGATATTATTAAGTTGTTATATGGCATATTATAAATAGTTATTAACAGCATTGCTGTTAATAAATGACATTCTCTGAGAAATAACTATTGGCAGGCGGTTCATTGCACCTGTTCAAAATTAAGCGGAAGGTTAAGGCATATTAAATCTTCGTTAACAAATAAAGAATCGCAGAGCGGTTCCAGGCCAGTGTCCGATCTTTGCAAAAAAAATCGTTTATGCAGATCAAGACTTGTCAGTTCAATGATTCCTATTTCCCGATCATGGATGGAGTAGGGATGACGGCCCACAATTACGCTTACTGGCTGAATGAAAAGTATGGAAAGACCATGCTGGTTGCCCCAAAGGTAAAGGGATATGAAGATACCGCTGATTACAAGGTTCACCGGTTCAAATCGGTTTTGCTGCCGGGGATGAATCCCTACCGGGTCGGACTGCCGTTGATCGACGTAAAATTCAAGAAGAAACTCAAGAAGATAAAATTCGACCTGCTTCATGCCCATTGTCCCTTCATCAGCGGGCAGGTTGCGTTAAAACTGGCTTCGAAACTGGATATACCGCTGGTAGCCACCTTCCATACGAAGTACCGTGATGATTTTAAAAAGGTTATCAACAATGATCTCTTTGCCGATTTTTTCGTCAAACTCACCCTCGATTTTTACAATGCTGCCGACCTGGTGTGGGTTCCCAACCACGCCACCGGGTTAACGCTCCGCGAGTACGGTTTTAAAGGGGAGTATGAGGTGATGCCCAATGGTTCCGACATGGCCGTTCCTGAAGCGGGAAAACTGATGAAATACAGGAATAAAGGCCGCCTGATGATCGATGCACCGGAGGAGGAGTTCGTGATGTTGTTTGTCGGGCAGCACCGGTGGGAGAAAAACGTGAAACTCATCCTTGATGCCCTGGTGATGCTCAGGGATGCCGGCAGGGCATTTAAAATGGTATTTGCAGGCGAAGGATATGCAGCCGGTGAAATGATGAAAATTGTCAGGCAGCATAACCTCCAGGAGCAGGTTGTATTTCTGGGGGTGATCACCGACCGTAAGGAGCTCCAGCATGTGTATGCCGCAGCCGACCTGCTGGTTTTTCCATCGGTTTATGACAACTCGCCGCTGGTGCTGCAGGAGGCTGCAGCCTTCGATGTCCCGTCGGTGCTGGTGCGTGGCAGCTCTTCGGCCGAAGGCATCCACGATGGGTTAAACGGCTTCCTGGTTGAAAATCAGGTCGCATCCCTGGCAAACAGGATCAGCGAAATCATGGAAAACCCGGAGGCGATCAGACAGGCTGGTGAAGGAGCCCGGAAAACCATCTTCCATCCCTGGGAAAGTATTGTCGATTATGTGTACATCCGGTACACTGAAATCATCCGGAAACATCAGCCGTCAGCGCCAAAACAGTCGGATGATGATGAGGAAGAATAGGCACTGCGGCACCCGGAAGTGAACAGGAAAGGAAGGGGGAGCCGGTTTACCTGAGTTCGAACTCTTTCAGTAACTCTGCAAACGTCTCCTTGTGGCTTAGCGAGTCGGCATGTTTGGAGGCGAGGGCATAGGCCTGAGCAAAGGGATCTTCATGATACCTGTATATTTTCCATTCCCCTTCATGGTATTCGAGCGCCGAGAGGTTTTCGACCCAGTCGCCCGAATTCAGGTAGGTTACCGACCCCTTATGATTGCTGATCGTTCTGATTTCAGGCTGGTGAATATGCCCGCAGATGACAAAGGCATATCCTTTCGAGATGGCGATCCCCGCCGCGGTTTCCTCGAACTTGTTGATGTAGGATACCGCCCGTTTTACGCCGTGCTTGATCTTCTGGGAGAAGGAGATCTTCTGCCTGCCGAAACTTGTCAGGATGAAATTGGCAAAGCTGTTCAGCAGGATCAGCAGGTCGTACCCGAAGGAGCCGAATTTTGCCAGCCATTTGCTGTGCTGCATGGTAATATCAAAAACATCGCCATGAAATATCCAGGCTTTCTGCCCCCGGATATCCAGGAGAAGCTTGTTGACAAGCTTAAAGGAGCCCATGTTGAAACTGGAGAATTTCCGCATCAGTTCGTCGTGGTTGCCGGTGATGTAAACCACCTTTGTGTTTTTGGCGATCAGCCCGGTCAGGTGACGGATCACCATCAGATGGGACTTGGGGAAATAGCGTTTTCGGAATTGCCAGATATCAATGATATCGCCGTTCAGGATCAGGGTTTTAGGCTTAATGCTGCGGAGATATTTCAGCAGTTCTTTGGCATGGCAGCCAAAGGCACCAAGATGTACATCTGAAATAATGACCAGGTCGACCTCACGCTTTGAAAAAATTGGCTCTTTCATTGTAAGATGCAAAGGTATGCGCGATTCTTAACCGGTATGTTAACAGGATGTTACGAAAAGATTAATTTATGATTAATAAATCTTTAAGTTTCCGTAACATGGAAAATGGCGATGGTTTTAAGATGAAATTTGCCGGAAAATCAAAAGGATTATGAAAAGAAGTTCAGTTTCAAAAATGATCAGCAGGATATCCAGGCGCGATAGTCTTCCCCTTCTGCGCGGCATGTTTGTTTGCCCGGAACAGGTAAAACGCAGGAAGAGTGCATCCATCCACGATTTCTTTCAGATTTCTCAGGAGCCTTCTGCAACATCCGCCACGCGGGAAAAGGTGTCGGTGTTGATGCAGCGTGCCGCAAACTTTTCCTGCAGTGGCGAAGATGGTCTTTACATCACTACTGAGGAGGGTATGTATCTTGGAGGATAAACTCATAAAGGAGATGGCGGAAAACCTGGCGGCCAGAGGCAAAAGCGCCGGCCGCATCCTGTGGCTCACGGATACCTACGGAGACCACAACGGCGTATCGACCGTACTGAAATCCATCCACCGGGAGATCAGGGCACGGAACCTGCCGGTGGACATCATGGTTTGCAGCAGTACGATAGAACCCGATGATCACCTGATCGTGCTAAAGCCTGTTTCCCAGTTTACCCTTCGCATGTACAGGCAGCAGCCGATGAGAATACCGAATTATCTTGCAGTGCAGCGTGCCTTCAGGCGGGGAAAATACAACCGTATCATCTGCTCCACTGAGGGGCCGATGGGGCTGGCGGCGCTGTGGCTGAAAAACCTCTTTTCGGTCGACGCCTATTTTTACCTGCATACCGACTGGCTGAGTTTTGCAAAGGAGGTATTGTCGCTTGAAAAGAGGGGACTTGGCAGGCTGGAGCGGTTGATGAGGATCTACTATAAAAGGTTTGGCAATGTGTTTGTGCTGAATACCGATCAGCAGCAATGGCTTACAGGAGAATCCATGGGCTTTGATCCGGCGCGGGTCTTTCTTACGGCCCACTGGGTTGACGGGATCTTTTCAGAAATACCGCTTCGTATGCCTGTGAACCTTCCCTTCGACAGCCGGAAGCCTGTTGTGCTGTATGCCGGGCGCATCAGCAGGGAAAAAGGGGTGCTGGAACTTCCCGCGATCATCGCGATGGCCCGGAGGGTATTCCCTGAAATCCAGGTGGTGATTGCCGGTACCGGTCCTGCCGAGGATGAACTGAAAAATCTTTTACCAGATGCCTGTTTCCTGGGGTGGGTCGGGCAGGAAACATTGCCTGCCCTTTTCAGGGCAGCCGATATCCTGCTGCTGCCGTCGCGGTTCGACACCTTCAGCTGTGTCGTGCTGGAGGCGCTGAGCTGCGGTTTACCGGTGGTTGCCTACAATACAAAAGGGCCGAAGGATATCCTGGAGGATTCGGTAAACGGGTACCTTGTGGAGAGCGGCGAGGAGATGGCCGGCAAAATAGTCAGCTTCCTGCTGGATACGTGCGTGCAGGCGAAGATGAAAAAGGCGGCCCTCAGCAGGGCGGAGGAGTACCAGGCCGGGAGGATCATGGACAGGTTGCTCCAGGATACCGGGGTGATGGCAGAACCGTGTTCAGCATGAAAAAGCAAAGGAGCGAGCCCTGGCTGTGGTGGAAGCACGGGGTGATCTATCATATCTATCCAAGGAGTTTCCAGGATTCAAACGGCGACGGGATCGGCGATATCCGCGGCATTATCCGCCGGCTGGGCTACCTGAAGGAGCTGGGTGTTGACGGTATCTGGATCTCGCCGATGTATAAATCGCCCATGGTCGACTTCGGATATGATGTTTCAGGTTACCGTGAAATAGATCCCATTTTCGGCGCCATGGAAGATTTCCTGGAGTTGCTGGAGAAGGCCCATCATGCCGGGATCCGCGTCATCATGGATATGATCCTGAACCATACCTCCGACCAGCATCCGTGGTTCATCGAATCTTCCTCCGCACGGGATAATCCCAAAAGGAACTGGTACATATGGAAGGAGCCTGCCGGAGAAAACCCGCCGAATAACTGGAAATCGGCCGTGGGAGGGAGTGCCTGGAATTTTCATGAGCCAACAGGCCAGTACTACATGCACTCCTTTTTCAGGGAACAGCCCGATCTGAACTGGCGCGACCCGGATCTTCCCGGCGTTTTCTTTGAGGAGATGAAGTTCTGGCTCGACCTGGGTGTTGACGGCTTCCGGCTGGATGTGATCAACATGATCGCCAAGGACAAGAAATTCAGGGACAACCCCGTGGTGCTGGGAATCAGGGCATTTCAGAAACATCTGTATACCCGTAACAGGAAACGGTCGGTGACGGTCGTGATGCAGATCAGGAAATTGCTGGATCAATATGAAAATACGACCGCGATAGGGGAGATATATTCAATGCCGCCCGGAAACGCCAAAATTGCGGCACGGTACCTTGCAGGGGGGCACAAGGGCATTCACCTGGCCTTTGATTTCTCCCTGATCTTCAGCTCATGGAATGCCTATTCCTATTACAAAACCATTAAAAGCTGGTACGACAGCATCCCGCAAAATGGCTGGCCCTGTAATGTTTTGTCAAACCACGATCTTTTCAGGAGTATCGACAGGATTCCCTGGAGAACCAACATGGAGGAGAAGGCGAAGGTGGCAGCAACCCTTTTGCTTACGATGAGGGGAACGCCATTTATTTACTATGGTGAAGAGATTGGGATGCATAACGGGTATATCCGCAGGCGACATATCCGCGACCCGCTCGGGAAGCGCTACTGGCCACTGTTCACGGGCAGGGACAAGGCCCGCACGCCGATGCAATGGGATCCTCATCCAAACGGAGGGTTTACCGATGGCATCCCCTGGATGCCGGTGAACAGGGATGTCTCTGCCAGAAATGTAAGAAAGCAGGAGGGGGAGCTGAAATCATTGCTGACCCACTACAGGAAACTCATCCGGGTTAGGAGGTCGAGTGAGGCGATTCAGCAGGGCTCCTGGGTTCCGGTAACAACAGGGCAGGAGGGGATACTCTCCTATTTCCGGCAAACGGAAAAGGAACGGATCCTGGTCATCCTGAACTTTACCGGCCGGAAGAAGAGATTTTCACTGCCGGAACATACCTATGGCGAGGTCTTGTTTTCGACACACAGGCATCCCGATGAGTTTGTCTATTTTCAGCAAATGCAGATCAGCGGCTTTGAAGCAACCCTATACAAGGTGAGTGAATGATCAAAGGGCCTTCCTGAGCGCTTTAATCTTGCTTTCCCTGTCAAATGAAAAGGTTTTGTCTCTCTTTTCACTTCATTCATAAAGCTGGATCGCTTTTTTGAGATACAATCCTTTCCTTTCCGGAGGACCGGGAAGACCAAGTTGTACCATGACCTCAGCCAGTAATTCGATATTCTCCGAAATGATGCCCTTGTATTGACCAAGGTAGATACCGGTGTCCGTTTCATCGAGCATTAAAAACGCGGTAAGATCAAAACCGATCTCACGCATCAGCATTTCACGGGTGTTTTCGAACCGGGCATCAGGCGTTACTGACAGGTTTTCCTTGTTCTGAAGCAGGCTCCCAAGGAGAGCCCTTAACAGCTGCCCGATTTTCTCAACTTCGCGCATTAAATAGTCTTTTTGTTCCATAATACCTCACTTTCCGGAGTGTTTCGCTGGGCGACAGGCTGCATAGCCAATGATCTCGCTGATCCGGATCCCGAATCCCCTTTGCGGGTTTTTCAGCCGGATGAGGCAATGGTGACTGGTTTCGGGCAAATTGTAGTTCCAGAAGAGCTCATTTTTGCGGATGTTGAAGTCTAACGGCAGGGAGGCGGTTTCCATCAGTTTGCCGTCGATGTAAAGGTTTGCAGACACAGTTTCGGTTTTCGGCAGTTTCGGATCCTCACACAGGGCTTCGCCTTTGACAACCAACCCTGTGCCATTAAAGCCGAAGGTATAAGAAGCTGTATCATACAGGATCCCCTGCCGGTAAACCAGTGTTTTCCGTGTGGTGGGGTAAAGTCCATTGAAACTTTGTTCAAGATTGACGGCTTTGGGGAGCTGCAACAGTACCTTGACCGAATCTCTCCCGGTTTTTCCGTAGTTCATTTCAATCACGCGGCAGGCCTGCCTGAAGCCGATCTCATACACCTTTTCCAGCGAGAGGCCGGTATAGATGAAATTCATCTGCTCCACCTCACAGAGGCTCTTTTTCCAGTACCCGGGGATATGGCTGTATCCCAGCATGGTTCCCAGGATACCTGCCGCGGTGGAGGGGTTGCAGTCGGCATCCTGTCCGCAGCGCGCGGCAATTTCGATGCTTTTTCCGAAATCGCCGTTCCCGTAAAGCAGTCCGATTACCACATAGGCTGAATTCATTTTGGCGTCGATGTTGAAGGCCTGGAAAACGCCTTCGGGACAATAGAGGTCATCCCCCCACTTCTCCTCCAGCTTCAGCCAGCATTGGTGCCAGTCGCCGGGGAACTGGTCATGCCAGCCGATCACATCGCTGATGCATTGATGATACGTACTTGCTTCGGGGATCTCTTTCAGCGCCTCCGTTACGATATGACGGATATCGTTTGAACAAAAGGCGACCGAATACATGGCAGCCACAAAAACGCCGCCATACCAGCCATCGCCATAATTCATGATATGGCCGACCTTATCGCAGAAACGGCTGGAGGTATTGATCATCCCCGGCGACATCAGCCCGGCAAAGTCGGCCTCGATCTGGAAATCAATATCATCGGCATGGGGATTGTTCCTCCAGAAGCCTGATTTTGGCGGCATGATATGGTGCAGGATGTTGTAGCGGGCAGCCTGGTTGGCATGCCAGAGCGGGTACCCGGCCCGGGCAAAGGCGAGTGCAAAGGAATCGGCCGGGGCGCTCATGCCGTACTTTTCGATGACCGACATAAAGGTAAGATTCACGTAAATATCATCATACAGGCCGGGACCATTGAGAAACCATGATTTGATGATCCCGTCGTCCCACGGAATGGGCGTATAATCTTTAATCCAGGTGCCGCAATACCTGAATTCGGAACTCCCGCCATAAGTAACCCCGATGGTTTTGCCGGCCCAGCCTCCCTTGATCTTGTCGCGCAATGTTTGTTTTGACAGGGGATAGATGGTTGCCGGCGATGGGGTATCGTCCGACAAACTGCCGGCAGGAGCGGGTGAACGGTTGCAGGAGGCGGCCAGCGCCAGGAGGGCTAGGCCGATTACCAGCCTTTGCATTTTCGGGTTCTTCATCGGGTTTTATGTTGACATTTACCGGCCAGCCTTGTAAGCCACCATGACACAAGGAAAGCACAAAGGTAGTGTTTACCGGGAATGCTGAGGTTGCGGAAGCTTGTTCTGGACTATGACACATCTTCAATTCCGGTCATATAATATGATGTTTTCGGGATCACTATTTGTTGTCAGTAGCATTTCAAGGCTCTGTCGTGAGGGGTGCCGGTGGCAGTCTCCCATGAACCATGTTTCTTAAGGTGTATTCAATGCCTTATTCTCCACGGTACAAACGGTTGTTTCACGGGATGTTGAAATGGATGGTGGTGCCATTGCCCTCCATGCTTTCAATCCAAAGGCGGCCACCGTGCTGTTCAACAAATTCCTTGCAGAGCACCAGTCCCAGGCCGGTGCTGGGTTCTCCTTCCGTACCCCTGCGGTTTGTATCGCTGTCGAGACGGAAGAGGTTGCTGATCTGTGCTTCGCTCATGCCGATGCCGCTGTCAGCCACCGATATCGTGACGGATTGCCCGGGTGGCTGGCTGGCGGTAACACTGATCTTGCCTCCCCTGGTTGTGAATTTGATAGCGTTGAATATCAGGTTGCGTATGATACTTTCAAACATGTGGGTGTCGGCCACCAGTACCAGGTCTTTCGAGATGTCGAAGCTGAGGCCGATCTCCTTTTTAAGGGCTGCCTCACGCACCAGGTCGGTGCAGGAGGCAATCCGTTTCCCGAGGATAAAGGGTACAGGATTAAAGCTGTTCATGCCCCGTTGCATCCGCGACCATTCGAGGAGATTTTCCAGGAGGTTGAATAATTTATTGGCGGAACTCCTCATATTGACAACGATCTCCCTGATCCCGTCGATGGTCAGGTAGGAGAATTCTTCGTCGAGCATCTGGGTAAAGCCGAGCAGGGCGTTGAAGGGACTTCGCAGGTCGTGTGCAATGATGGAGAAGAATTTGTCCTTTTCGGCATTGAGACGGACAAGTTCCATGTTTTTTTGCTGTATTTCCCTTTCTGCCTGTTTACGGGCGGTAATATCGCGCAGGATCATCAGCACAAACCGGTTGCCCTCGAAAAGGTGGGTCGACAGGGTCACATCCATGTCAAATTCGCTTCCGTCAGCCTTTAGTCCGCGGGTTGTATAGATGGTTGGCGCGTTGTTGCCAGCCTGGCGATTTGCAACAAATTCGAGGATACGGTTCCTTTCGGAAGGGGCAATGATGTCGGTCACCGGTTTCCCGATCAGGTCATCCTGGGAAGTGACGCCGAAAAGCTTGATTGCCGAGCGGTTGCAATATTCCCACATGCCGTTCAGGTGAACCCCGATTGCTTCGTGGGAATTCTCGAGAATGGTACGCAGTTTGGCTTCACTTACCAATAACTCCTCTTCGGCCCGTTTATGAAGGGTAATATCGTTCGACACAGCCAGTATTCCGCGTTTCCCGTCAGGGAGGCTGATGGCGGTCTCGCGCAGCGACAGGATACACTGCGATCCATCCTTTCGCCTGTTGACGACCTCCTGTTGTAACACTTCGCCATTGAGGATTCTGGCAATATTGCCGCTTACGGCCGATTGGTTCTCAGGTGGGATGATCATCAGGACATTGCTCCCGGTAAGTTCTTCAACCGAGTAACCGGTAGTTTTCGAATAGGCATCGTTGACATCGAGGATGTTTCCCATGTCGTCAAGGAGGGTAATCCCTGCCGGCGAGGTTTCGAAAAGGGTACGGTAGCGCTGTTCGCTCTCGCGGATGGCACCCTGTGACCTGTTGCGTTCGGTGATGTCGCGTACGATCGCCTGGATATGGGGGATGCCATTCAGCTCCACGCAATTCAGGCTGACCTCCGTGTCGAACGGTATTCCGTCGAGCCGCAGGTGAGTCCACTCAAAAAACTGGGGGAAGCCTGCCAGGGCTGCATTGATCTTCTCCAGGGCCTTTTCTGACGAACTGCGGCCATCGGGCTGAACCAGTGGCGAAAGTTCCTGCACCGTATGGCCAACGATATCTTCCCGCTGCCCATGAAAAATCTGTTCGGTTTTCCGGTTACAGTCGATAAAAAGGTTGCCGGTGAGGATAAAAATGGCATCGTTGGCCGCCTCAAAGAGCGTTTTGTAGCGGACCTCTTTTTCCCTCAATATATCTCCGGCCGGTGCGAGGGCGGCCGGAACATCTGCGGGCAGCTCCGGAGGGCGTATTACGCTGGCAGGTTCAGTGTCCCCGGGAATTTCTGTGTTGCTGGTTCCGGACATAACGATTTTTGATAATGGTTGTTTCAGGGTAATTAATGAATTACACCTGCCGGTCATGCCATTTTATTTCGGGCCGGTTAGCAAAAATAATAATTTTATTCAAAAAAATAAATTGATTGATCGTTCGTATACCAGCGAAATTGGTTGATGGAATTTTTTTACTCAATGACCCCACCCGTGACCTTCCCCTTTGAGGGGAGGGAGCAGGGTTATCGGCATTTTCTGACAAATGTTGGTGATTAAGCAGGCAATAGATAAATGAAGGTTTAAAGTCAAAAGAAGAAGTTTAATTCCTGACTGCTGACGCTTCTCAATTTTAGAGCGTTAATATTTCTAAAGTAATTGAATTTAAATGACATGAAATTCATACTTGTGACTTTTACCGCACTAACGTCCAATTAATGTACGAAATACAAAGCAGAAACGAAAGTGGGAAGTACAAAGTTCGAAGGACGAACCACGGCCGGCTGATCCCAAACTTTGTACTTCGTCATTCGTACCTGGTATTTCGCGTTGTACCGCCCTCAATGTCAGAAGTCAGGACCCCACCTTTGAGGGGAGGGGCATTGGAGGGGGCTTTTTAATGCAAAACAGGATAACGGATTCCTACTGTTACAATTGTGATCGACCTGTTTTGAAAAGGATCTCACCTCCTGTGAGATCCTGACCAGGTACCTCCCTGTTGAAAGCTCTGATAAATCAAGGATCGCCAGCGGCCGGCCCAATTGTTTTTCAATCAGGATATTCCCCGGGATATCCATCACCTGAACCCCGTACATCATCCCGTTTTTGTTTTCAAGCGTAAATTGGCCGGTGGCGGGATTGGGACAGATGGTTATCCCGCCAATACCGGGATCCTAAACATGGGGATCCGGAACATGACATCCTGTTATATATCCCGTACGCAACGAACGGAATGACCATTGCTTTTTGTATCGGCAACCGGGTCAAGGCCGGTATCGGAGTTGAAAATAAAAAAGGCGTTGGCATTATTGTCAAGGAGCATGTCGGCGCTCCACCATGTTCCGGCAACCCCCTTGCCGGTGAAGGAGCCAGTTTCATTTCGCAATCCGCCTGGCAGTGCCGTAAATCCGCTGGAGTTGGTGGCGAGGATTGTGGAAGGGTGCCAGTGGATTGTACCGCACTCCTTCAGTTTAAAAGCGATGCTGTCGCGAACACCCAGAAAGCTGGCAAGGATGAGCCAGTCTTCACCAGTGGGAACATGCCATCCTAAAGGGGCTAAATTACGCTGGTCGGAAACGGCGTAAAAGTTGTACAACCTGCCATAAGTGGCAACAGAGTCGCAGTTCTCCGTGTTGTTATAGGTACAGCAGGCTCCGGTCTGCAGGGCAGGCCAGGCAGTAAGCCCAGTTTCGGTATAAATAGGGGTCCCATCCCGGTATTTGGTGGTTCTGAGGTTTTCCGCCATCCAGGTTTGTGACCCGATGGTAATGGTCATATAGAGGTTGCCGTCAATATCCTTCATGGTTCCGTAGGAGAGAGCGGAATTGAAAAGCGCCATGCTTTTTCCTTCACAACCTGCCTGCAGGCTGGTGCCGGTAGGGTTTTTCTTTTTACACGCAACCGTTATGACCAGGAGTAAACCCAGCATAACCAGAATGAAAACCGGGATGATTGATTTTTTAAGCATGGTGTAAATGCCATCACTTTTACATTACTCAAAGTTATTAATATTTATTTTGGTTGAGACCATTATCCCTTAATATTTTGGTTTTACTCAATACAATGATCAGAATCCGAAACTGCCAATGCGTTGTGGCCAAACCTCCCCAATGGCCGGCAATGCGTGCTTTGTACATGCTTTGTACCTGAAAGGCGCAGATGACGGGTGAAAACAGGGCCAGTCCGGAAAAATTATGGAATGGTCGTTACATGCATATCGCTAAAAGCCCTATTTTTGTACGATTCATGACTGACATCCCTTAATAAATACTCCTATGAAACAGCTTCTCGTAATTGTACTCATTTGCCTTACTGCACCCGGCCTGTTGGTTGCACAGCAGTCAGCACAACCGCTTTCCGGCGACCTGGTGATCTTCCATGCCGGCAGTTTATCAGTGCCGGTGAAGGAGATTGCCGCCGCGTTTAAAAAGATCCACCCGGAGGTGAATATCCTGATGGAATCGGCCGGTAGTGTTGAATCGGCGAGAAAGATCACCGAACTGAACAAGCCGTGCGACATTATGGCTTCGTCGGACTACAAGGTGATTGACAACATGCTGATCCCGAAATTCGCCTCCTGGAACATTAAGTTCGTATCCAACGAGATGTGCATCGTTTATAATGAAAAATCGAGATTTGCGGGCAGTATCAATGCTAAAAACTGGTATGAGATCCTGTTGAAAAAGGAGGTGGCCTACGGCCGTGCTGATCCGAATGCCGACCCGTGTGGTTACCGGTCGGTGATGACCATGCAACTCGCCGGGAAATATTACAAGAAACAAGACCTTGCCGGCAAACTTATCGCAAAGGATCAGAATTATATGCGTCCCAAGGAGGTTGACCTGGTAGCCCTGATCGAATCACAGGCAGTTGATTATATCTTCCTTTACAAATCGGTTGCCATCCAGCACAATATGAAATATGTGGAGCTGCCTGCCGAGGTGAACCTGAAGGATCCGGCCTTTGCCGGATTGTATCAAACCGCTGCAGTTTCCATCAATGGCAGGGAACCGGGGCAAAAGGTGGTAATGAAAGGAGAACCCATGATTTACGGCGTTACCATGCTCAATAATGCTCCAAACCGACCTGCAGCCCTGGCATTCCTTCAGTTCATGCTTTCAAAGGAGCAGGGAATAAAGATACTGGCGAAGGACGGCCAGCCGTCGGTAATCCCGCAGACATGCGGCGACTATGAAAAGGTGCCGGCTGAATTACGGCAATTTGTTAAACGGTAGTCATCATCCTCACATTGTCCTTTTAACCGGGTTCACTATTTTGAAAAGACGAATTTCCATTATTCAGCTGATTTTTCCTTTGCTGGGTTCGCTGGTGCTGCTGTTCATCCTGGCCCCGCTGGCGGGGATGTTCCTGAATACCACGCCAGGGCAGTTGATAGCCACGGCGGCCGAGCAGGAGGTCAGGGATAGCATCTGGCTGACGATCACTGCCTCCATGGCAGGCACGCTGCTGTTTGCCATTGCCGCTATTCCGCTGGCCTGGCTGCTGGCCAGGAAACAATTCCCGTTGAAAAAGCTGGTAACCGGAATCATCGACCTGCCGGTGGTGATACCCCATTCGGCAGCCGGTATTGCACTGCTGGGGTTTGTTTCCCGCGAATCTCCACTGGGCAGGCTGGGATCGATGGCAGGGCTTGACTTCGTCGGTCATCCTGCCGGTATTGCCATCGCGATGGCCTTTGTGAGTATCCCTTACCTGATCAATGCAGCCAGGGATGGGTTTGCCGGCGTTCCTGCCAGGCTTGAAAAGGCGGCGCTGACCCTTGGCGCATCTCCCTTGCGGGTGTTCTTCTCCATCTCCCTGCCACTGGCCTGGCGTAATGTTCTGTCGGGGCTGATCCTGATGTTTGCCCGCGGGATGAGTGAATTTGGCGCCGTGATCGTCGTGGCCTACAACCCGATGGTGACGCCGGTGATGATCTACGAGCGTTTCGGCTCCTTTGGGCTGAAATATGCCCGGCCGGTTGCCGTATTGTTTATCCTGATATCGCTGGTATTATTTATCGCGCTGCGGTGGCTGGGAAAGGAAAAAGAGCATGAACCTTTCAAACAGGAAGGATGTTAGCATTACGAAACGTAACCAGTCGGTTTGGTGCATTTTCCCTGCAGGAGGTCACCTTTACGGTTGAGCGGGGCGATTATTTCATCCTGCTGGGGGAATCAGGGGCGGGGAAGTCGATGGTACTGGAGTCCATTGCAGGGCTGGTGATCCCTGATTCAGGATCGATCTGCCTTGATGGCGTTGATATCACACATGACAAAATCCAGAATCGCAGCGTCGGACTGGTATTCCAGGATCAGGCCATCTTTCCGCATCTTACCGTCGCAGATAATATCGCCTACCCGCTCCATGGCAAGCGTTTGAGCAGGGAGGAGAAGCATTTGATGGTACAGTCCATCGCAGGTGAACTCGGCATCGGAGAACTGCTGGCCCGCAGGCCTGCGACGCTTTCGGGGGGTGAACTTCAGCGGGTGGCGCTGGGAAGAACCCTTATCCAGCGACCTTCGGTACTGCTGCTGGATGAGCCGCTCTCTTCGCTGGATACAGGTCGGAAGAGTGATCTGCGGCGGTTGCTGCGGTCGATCCACCGGAAGGGACAAACCATCCTGCATGTTACCCATGATTATGAGGAGGCATTGTCGCTGGCCACCAGGGTAGCAGTGCTCCACCAGGGCAGGATTGTCCAGTCGGGGGCACCCTCCGTGGTATTCAGGGAGCCAAAGTCGGAATTTGTCGCCCGCTTCACCGGGGTGAAAAATTTCTTCCCGGCCCTTCTCAGGAGCGCCGGCAAGCAGCAATTCGCCTTTATCAATGGAATGATACCTGTGTCGGTCAGAACCGGGGAGCCCGGCGGAGATGGGTTTGTGCTGATCAGGGCGGAGCAAATCCTGGTATCTGCGCCCCTTGACGGGACCGGCGGTGTCAATCAATTCCCGGGAAGGGTGGTGGAGGTCGTTCCCTGTTTATCGGGGGTTATCGTGACCATCGAAGCAGGGATAGAACTGCAGGCGGTGATCAGCCAGGAAACTGCTGAAATACTTGGCCTCGCGGCCGGAATGAGGTGCCTGGCACATTTTCAGCAGGATGCGGTAAGATTTATCAACAGCCAATGACCCGGGGGCCCGTAGCCAGGGTTAATCCCAGGCAGGATTATTATTCATTTGATTCCTCACAATTATACACTACGACATTGTTTGGCGTACCCTTGATGTAACTTTGCATGAAAAAGGACATGAATACATTGTTTTTTACTCAACGGTTTCCCGATGAAACTGCATGCAAAGA
>Ga0209697_10000391_pt1 | contig 71708 bp, 62 predicted proteins | sample AliMusrvi5mmetaG_FD_184115 | JGI IMG/M metagenome (GOLD analysis project Ga0209697, IMG submission 184115) | Freshwater lake bacterial and archeal communities from Alinen Mustajarvi, Finland, to study Microbial Dark Matter (Phase II) - Alinen... | ecosystem: Environmental > Aquatic > Freshwater...
CCCACAACCCGGTCGCCCGGCTTGAGTCCGGTGACCCCCTCCCCCACCCGCTCGACAACGCCGACCCATTCGTGCCCGAGCACCACGCCCGGCACAGCCGTGTCGTTATAAATGCGCCCGATATCGGAGGCGCAAATGCCGCAGGCGGTAATGCGGACGAGCGCTTCGTAAGCTGCCGGCTCGGGAACCGGAATGTCTATGAATTCGATACGTCCTTTTTCTTTGTAGATGGCAACTTTCATGGATTGGTTTCTTAACGGTATGTTTCTGGCTATGGTTTCATTTTCTCCCCGTCTTCGTTCTTTCGGGTTTTTTTCATTGGATCCCGGGAGCTGATTATTTTCCTCCCAAGCACACCACGCCGCCGTCAAGGAGTTGAACGATCACGCTGCCGTCGCGGGCGATGCAGAGGCCGTCAAGCACCGGCTCGGAGGGGAGCGGCTGTTTCCAGAGTTCCTTGCCGGTGGCGCGATCCAGCGCGGTGACGGACCAGGATGACGGCACCATATTTTTGAACTCTTTGATCTTTCCCAAGTCCTCCATCGTTCCGTAGGCGGCGACGACCGCGTTGGCGGACAGCGCCCCCGCATAACAACGGTGGGTGTCGAGCATCCACTGTTGCATTGGCAATTCGCCCAGCCGTTCCCAGGCGAGCCGTGTATTCTCCTGCCATTTCACTCGCTCGGCAAAATTGTTCTGCACCTTAACGAGTTCCGTTCGCAGCGTCTGAACCTGGGCCAGCGTCTTTGCCAGATCCCAGCACAGGATCGGCGAATGCTTGTTGCCGCCGGTGCTGTCAGTCAGCACTGGCAGCGCAATCATCTGCCGGTCATCCCACGCGGCGAACGCCGGAGTGTAACCTGCCAGGGTGATCGCCGGAACAATGCCTGTGCCGTCGGCGTTCAACTCGAGGATCGAGATCGGCTGGGTGGAACGTCCGATTTGCGAAGGGCGCGACTGGCTTTCGTAAAAACGCCGACCACCGGAGACCAGATACTTTCCCTGGATCACTCCGGTGTTGCGGTTGAGCAGGGCGTTGCCGCCGTTGTCGGTCATACCGGACTTGATCGACTCAAGCGCCAGCTTCGGATCGGCAAACAAAGCGCAGGTTCCGGTCTTCAGGTCATACGAAATGGTGCGCACCCAAAGTCTTCCCTGGGCGATGGCGAGAGTTCCCACCGCCGTTGCGCCGGCTTCGTATTTCTCGTCGGGAAGACCGCTGTTGTTGTTTTGCCAGATGATGTGTCCGGTCTTTGCATCCAACGCATAGACATGCGTGGCGTCCATGTTCAGCAGGCTGGCCGCGGTATAGACGACACCATCCTGCACCAGGACGCCGGCAAACAGCGGCCAGGTACTGACCAAGTGACCGTAAGCCATCATCCGGCGCTCGGCCGGGGCGGCGCGGAAACGCCAGAGTTCGCGACCAGTCGCCGCTTCCAGGCAATAGAGAAAACCGTCGCCCGAAGCAACGAACGCCCGGCCATCAACAACAGCGGGCGGCTGAGCAATCTGTCCGCCGGTGCGGAAGGTCCAGACCGGTTTCCCGGTTGTCAAATCCATGGCGCGGACGACGCCGTCCGGCCCGCTGGCGATGACGAGGTTTCCGACCGCGATGGGCTGGGCCGGTTCCCAGCTTGTTTCCGAGCGGTCGCTCGGATAGGTCGGATTGATGTATGGTTTGCTTGGGGAATAAGTCCAGCGTTGCGCGACGTTTGCGGGAACCGACGCCGCACTGGCATTGGAACGGTTGTTGTTGGCGCGGAATACGGGCCAGTCCGACGGTGTCATCGCAAGGGAAGCGGCAGGATCAGGTTTGGCGCTGACCGTCAGCCGTTCCGATTCGACCGCTGGTTTCTGATATTGCCGGGCATCGCCCGACATCTCGACGATGTTGCCGTTGAGTTGATAATTGCAAGCGCAGTGGAAACTGGACATGAAGAGGATACCCTCACCCACCACGCTGCCCATGCTGCACGGCGCCTTATGGAAAAACGGCGCCCGCGTCACCGGCTTCATGGCCGAGAAATCGTAGGCCGGTGACTCCTGGCTGCCTAAGAAATATTTTTCGGTCGCCGCTCCAAAGGAGCAAATATTGCGGTAGGGATTGGCGCCCTTTTCAGTAAACGCAGGCTTCCCGGTGCGCAGCTCCACGGAAGGCTTTCCGAGCACATACTTATCCCAAATGAGCGAGCAGCACGTCTGATGGCCAAGATAGGGGGCATTCCATAGCATTTTCCCATCAGCTTCATTGAGCGCAATGCGCGAAGCGGCTGGACGCGCGAACAGCAGGATATCATTCCCCGCCATCAACTCGCCGGTCGAAGCAACAAACCCTGGAACCCGTGAAGCGATGGATTTCCGATAGATGGCGGCCGCTTCGGGGTTGGTCCAGAGCAGCTTGCCGGTCTTCGCGTCGAGAGCCCCGGCATACTTCTCCTGATTCATAAAATAGACCCGCCCATTCCGCGCGGCGATCAGGAACTCGGGAATACTGTCGCTTTCCCCGTCATAAACCCACAACGGCCCGCCGGTCTTGAGATCAAAGGCGGCGATCTTCCGGCACTTGCCGATGGCAAGCCCGTGTTGAAAACTCGCATCAGACCCCATCCCGATGGCGAATTTCATGTGCTGGGCACCTGCCACTCCTAGCCAGCCGCCTCCCGTGTCATCCGTGTCGCCCCCGGCCGCAAAGAGCGCGCCATCCCGCAGCGCGATCCACTTGACCTGCTTGCCGAGCGTCGCGCAATCAATCCTGCGCAATTCTTTGCCGGTGTCGGGGTCGAGCACTAGCACGGTGGGGTTGGGCATATCAACGAGGTAAACCGCGTCCGCAGTCAAAACCACGGAAGAGAGATAATGATCGGCGGCGTATTTCGTGCCCAGGTCACGACGCCAGAGGATTTGCCCGTTGTAGGCGTCGCGCATGATCAGGAAATTGACATCGACTTCCGGACGGGAGTGGTATTGCCCTTCCATCACCATCAGCAACCGCCCTCCGGCCATGCGCGGCGCGCCAGCTCCATGATTATAGGGAGTGTCCAGCCACTGAGTCATGCTCGGCAGGATGAACGCCGTATCGGTGGAGATCGGATTAAAAGCAGAATCGAACAGACGGTGAGTCCATTCGGCGGCACCAGCAAGCTGGGGCTTGGTCACGATGGCCCAGAGACCGGAATCGTCCTGCATCACCCGGGCATCGGGCACGCCGAAACTTTTTGCCCACTCCTCCAGTTTCGCTTTCGTGAGGACGCCGGTTGACCCCTTTGCCAACCCGACAATCGCCTTGCCGCCGTGCGCCGTCAGCACCTTGAGCATAACCTTGGGGTCGAGTTTGCCTAACATTTCGTTAGTGGCGTCCGCAATCACCAGCAGATTGGCGTAGTTATCGGCCAGAACCGGCGCGTTGAAATCCGCTTCCGCAATATAGAGGTTGCGCCCCAGCAGCCCGGCCTGGTCGGCCTTGGCCCGCATGGCCGCGGCTTTTTCGGCGGTTGACTCCTGGCTTACCACCACGAACTCGCTCCCCTTCCCCTTGACGAGATCGAACGCCAGCTCGCCCCCGCGTGGAACCAGGCAGACACCTTTGCTCTTGCCTGCCATTTCAATGAGATGCTTCGCCAGCGGAGTGCTCTCTTCGGCGATGGCTGCGAATGCGCAGCCCCATGCCAGAAGCACGAGTGCGGCAAAGACTCCGGGGAGCACACGCGCCTCGCTGCAACGAACTTTTTCGGCTTGATTCCCGCAGAAACTCTCCTGGAGTTGGCCACGATCTCCAAGTTCGCTGAGGCGGGGCGCCTCAGCCAACACGCGAGGGCGCGTGTGCTCCCCGAAACTCGCCCATCCGCATAAGCTGGCGCAATGTTTGAATAATGTGTTTTTCATTGGCGTTAGGGGTATATGTTCTTGTATGAGACCGAATAGGACACTGCGCCACTGCCGAGTTCAAGCGTCTTCTTCGTGACCGAACCGAACTTGTCGTATTCGAAGATCAACTGCGTGGCCACGTTTCTGCCAGTTACCGTTTTCACGGTGTCTGGATTGTTCGATTCATTGCCGGGATTGTAATCGTATATCTTGTCGTTCACGGAATCGCCTTTTTCATTGACCAGTTTTTCCGTTGTGAGCCGCCCTTTGTCGTCGTAAATGTAAGTTGTCACCTGTGCCAGCGAGTCGCTGGCCGTGTAATATTCCTTTTTTACGAGACGGCCTTCCGGCGAATAGGAAAACTCGTAGCGTTCGTCCACATGGCCGCCACGGTTCTTGCGAAGTTCGCGCGACGGCTTGTCGCCCTTGGCGTAGGTGAACTCGACAGTGGATGACGGATCGGTCTCCTTGTGCGCGACAAACTGGGTGCCTCCGACAGGGGCATAACTCATTTTTGCGACGAGCCGGCCCTGGTCGTCGCGCTTGCAGAGGTTGCGGATGACGTCCGGTTTCCCGGAAGTGCCGATGGATTCGCTTTCCAGGAGCCCTTTCGCGTCATACTTGTTGTTGATGCTCATCAACAGGGAGCCATCCGGCATCTTCACTTCGCTCGATACGATGCGGCGCTCTTTGTCAAAGCGATTGGTCTGCTGGTATTCGACGGCAGCGTCTTTGTCAAAAGCAACGCCGGAACCACCATAGGGATTCGGGACGGCGGGTTCAGACTTCAATCCTTTGGGCGCGCCGCTCAGTTCCGGATTTTTCGCATAGGTCCGCCAGGCAACATCCTCGAAATATCGCGCCCAGGCCTCCGGCACCACGATGCGCGCCTCCTCGGGGTCGGCGCTCGGATTGATGTCAACATAGTAGTTCTCGGAGAATCCCCGGCCATCAAACTTCTCGCCGGTGATCTGCGTGTACATGAGGCACGATGCGAGATATCCGCCCCAAAGTCCATGGTGCCCATCAATTCTGGAACGGTGCAGCAGCACACGATGATAGCCGCCGCTCTCCTCGTAAACCGTCCGCCAGGCCTCGCCGACCAGTCCGACAGCAACCTTGTCGTCGAGGAACTGCTTGTTGCTGTCATAATAGCTCCGCAGAATCCGATAATATTTCCCTGCCGGCGAGGAGTCGGTCTCGGCGGGAATCTTTACCGTTCCCTGCGCGGCAAGTTTGGTGACATCCATTTCCTGTTGTTTCACCATCCTGTAACACATCAGGAAATTGTTCTGGATGGCCTTGTATTGTTCCCATGAAGAACCGGTTCCCCACGACTCAAAGGCGATCACCCTCGTCTGAGGTCCCAAGCTTCGAAACCACGCCGCATCATCAGCCAACGACAGCCCCTCGTGAGGCCAGGTAGGCACTCCTCCATATGGAAAACCGATGTAAATAACGAAATCTGGAGGATTCACCTTGAAAGATTCCCGGATCTTGTCGCTACCCCGTGAATAAAAATCTTTTTGGTCCATCCACGCATTGGCCGCATCCACCTGATCCTTCAGGAAATAATAGGCGATGATGTAGGAGTTACCGATGAAGCCTTTCAACTCCGGGCTGTAGCCGGCGTGTTTGAGCATCGCGGGCAACATTTCACAGATGCCAGTTTTTCCTCCCCCGAAAAAGCTGTGCCCGACCGTCATCAAGCGCAGGGGTTTGTCTTTCGGGATTGTTCCCGCCCTGCCGCCCGGTGCGTCTGCGGCGTTAGCGAAGGTGATTGCAAACGTGATGGCCGAAACGGCAATCAGAATGACAGATGAGATTTTGCGCAGCAGACGTTTCGTTCGTTTTTTCATGTTGATCTGGCGCTACTTGGCGAATTCCACCAGATAGTAGAACGTCTTGGTTTTATTCCCGTCCACGGTAAAGCGCGTCGTGCCACCCGACTGTTCCACCGGAATTTCCAGGGCGTTGGGTTGTTTGCGTCCAGCTTGGTCCAGGGCGAATACTTTGCAGGCACCCGCGCGTTTCAACGTGATCCCAGCGGTCACCGGCTCGATGAGCAAGGTCGGATGTTTCGCGACATATTCCCCCCGGTCTTTTATGCCGCCCGGAATTTTCATTTCGGGAACCGACAGCGGGGAACCGCTGGATTCATCGATCAGCGTGCCTTCGTCAAAGGTCCGCCCCAGCGTTGTCACCAGTAATTTGCGGGCGTTGCCAATGCTCGCTTCCTTGTCGAGCGCGGTCATGAGGATGTTGGCTTGCGGATTGGGCGTTTGACAGGTCGCATCGGCAAACGTCAGCAGTTTTCCGGGAGCATACCCGATGACGCCTTGTGTGCCGGGTGTATCAATGGTGATGTACCCTTCGCCAGTCGAATCCCAGAGCAGTTGGCCGGTCACCGAACGGATGATCTTCGAGGAAGGTTTCAACAAACTCACCAACCGTTCCTGTTCCAATCCATTCTTGGCCGGTTCATCCGAATATTTGATCACCACCCGACCGACGGCCAGCGCCTCTGCGGGCACCGATCCGGAGAACTCCTTGAAATCCGCCCCGGCGGTCGTCTGCTTTTCCTCGAACCGGATTTTACCGGCGGCAAGTTCCTGCATGCTGACATTGCGGGTGGAAACAATTTCGCCTTCCTTCACATCGCCGCGATAGATCATGCGCGCGAGCGTCGGATATTGGACGATGTTCGGCAGTTCGCTGCAGCAATTGTTGAGTCCACCCCGCAAATCCCCAGCAATCCATGGGCTGTTGCAGGAAAACTGGGCCGAATAGTCCCAGCCTTGCAACCCCATTCCGTACGCCGCAATGATCGGTGCGACATCAAATTGGAGAAGACCGGTCGAACCCCACTCAGAAATGCCAAACGGACGGTCGGACACCTGCTGCATCCCCGCGCTCAAGGGAGCGCATCCCGGGGTGCGCAACATGAGGTCGCGCGTGTAGTTATGCCGGTCCACAAACCCAATGGCGCGATCCGAGGCGACATTGTAGAAATGCCCCAGCCAGCTCCCCCCCTGCCAGTTCGACCCGATCACCACGCCCTTGTAACCGGTCTCCCGGATCGCCTTTTCAAACCGCCGATAAAACTCCAGTTGCTGGTCGTACATGAATTGATACCGATCCAGTGTGCGTTGTGAAATTGGCGCGCCGGGCGCAAGCCATCCGGGGGCAATCGGATTGACCGTCGCTTCGGCCATCGTTTCCTGCGGGCGCATGTTCCACGCTTTCCGCAGCGCCTCTTCGGTTCCATACTTTTTGAGCAACCATGCCGCCAGCTTTTCGGAAAACCGTTTGTGGTATGTTGGGCACTTCTTTAAATTTCCGTCAATGCCGAAGAAAAAAATGTCGTCTTCGTTCTGTATTTCCACGTAGGCCAGGCTGGGATCATCCGCATAGCGTTTGCCCGTCACGCTGTTCACCCGCTTGAGCATGTCGGTGGTTTGCTGGATGTAAATATCCTGAAGATCCGGCGCGAAATGGACGAACGTATAGGCGTTATTTTTAAAAAGCGTACCAGCCGTGGCGGCGATGATTTCATCATACGCAATCATCTTCTCCTTGTCGCCGGGACAAAGCGTCAGGTAAGCAATCGGCGACCATCCGCTGTAGATGCCGCGCTTGGCGAGCGCCGCGTGGAAATAATCGAACTGCTTGATCTTTTCTTCATCCAATTTCCAGCGATCGCCGTTCACCATCACACCCGCCCACCCCATGCCGATCCACTTGTGAAACCTAAGGATATTGAAGCCGCACTTGGCAAATTTGTCCGCCCAGCGATCCACCAGCTCCGCCGGTTTGCACATGTCGCTGTAGGAGACGTTGGCGCCCCATAACTTGACCGGCGTCCCGTCGGCGAAAACAAACCGATCATCCTTCATGCCCAGGTCTCCATGTTTGCCGGCGGGTTTGTCCAGCCAATCTTCCACGCCGATCACGCTGCCCGGTTTGACATCGTTGATCCCCTGGTCGGTATCGGTAAACTCAGTGACGCGGAACCAATTTTTCATATCCACAAAGTGGTTATTCGGGTCAAACACCACCGGCTCGCCGAACTTGATCGCCAGCGAGAATTCCGCCTTCTGACCGGCTGTGAACTTGGTCTCACACCCCGTCAACCAGACGCGCATATCGCTGCCTTCGCAGGAGATAAATCCATGAAGGTCAGGAATAATTTCCACCGGTTTTTCTCCGGGCAAGGTAATCCGCAGACTCTTTGCGCCATCCATCTTTTGTCGTCCCGGCGGCAGCGCGATTAATTTCTTTTCGCCGCCGCTGGCCACGGTCTCGACGGTGGCGCCGGACGGCAAGTCGCCGCAGGGAATCCTCAATATCATCCCGGTCAGTTGCATATCCGCTTCAGCAATACCGTGACAGCGCAGGGTGATTGTATCGGAGGCTGTTTGTTCCGCTTCAAAGTGAAAGGTCATCGCGCCGACCTTCGCCTTGTTCTTGTCGATAAAAACAATGTTTTCATCCAAAACACGGCGCTTGTCCTGGACCGTTGGGATCGCCTTGAACGAGAACCAGGACCACTTTGGCCCATAGCCTCCAAGAGAAAAGTTGCAAAGCCGTTGCGTTCCTCGCAAGACGCGGAAACTCATGCGCTCCATGGATTGAACCCGTAAAACCTGGGGTTTTTCCGGGTTCGCTGTTGCCGTCGGCTCGGCGGCCAGGGCGAAAATCACCGCCAGGAGACTCCCGGCAGTAACGCTGAACATTTTGGTTTTAAGATTCATTCTGTTATTCTTTGTTTGTCGTCTGTAAAATGGAGATTTCATCGGGTTCCTCGGTTGTTGGTTGTTGCAGTTACTTGCAATTGAGTCGGAAACTAAAACTGCGGCTCAATCCGGCATTGTTGGCAATGGTGACCAGGACAAAAGATATGCCGGCTGTTCCCGGATGTTTAATGATCAGTTTGCGGGTGCCGTCATTGCCGGCCTCAACCGAGATCGTGTTGGCGGGACACTGTGTCAGATCGAGATAGTGAGCCGGCACCTTGATCTGTCCGTCGAAGTACTGGTTCGGATCGAGCTGGATCGCTGTCACCTTGATCTGCCCGGCGGGTGTCGCGGCGTCGGAGACATGAAAAGTCTTCTCCACAGTCTGCCCGGGTTCGAGGTCCATATTACTATAAATATGGGCGTCGCAGAACGGCAGGGTCTGTTTGATCCCCGATCCATCGGGATGAGTGATGCGCAGGGTGTCGAGGAAGTAGCTTTCATTCTTGGGCAAAAACAGGCGCAGGGTATTCAGCCCCTTCTTGAGGGTGAGCGGAAGAGCCTTGCTCTCAGCCAGCGTTTCCTTTTTTGCGGCGACATCCGGGTATTCCACTGTCCCGACCGGCGCATCGTTCAGAAAAACCTCGGTACCTTTGGGTGATACGTCATTGAGAATTGCGTTCACCTTCAGCAAAAACTTGCCCGCGTCCTGAGCCATGATGAAGTAACTGAGTTCTTCCGTATGCGCCCAGGTAACGGAGGGGGTAGAAGTACGCTCCTTATGGGGAGGAATGGAGCAGATGTAATCGGCCGCATCGATTTCGCCGGGGACAGGCAATGAGACCCATTTGTCGGATTCCACCCGCCACGACTGGACGCTCTCCCAGGCAATCTCCTCCAGCGCCTTGTTCAACTCAGGTGAAATCACGGTCTTCGCTTTGTCAGGCAAAGGCATTGGCACAACGACGCCAACCGGACTTTTATCGTAAATGCACGCATAATGCACCAGCCCGATGAAATAGCCGCCCAAAGCGTTAATATGAAGACCGTCACTAAACATTTTTGCGAAGAAATCGTCCTTGTTGATTCCCGGAACCGCCCCCTTTTCGATGGCGCGTTTGAGATGGATCAGCGCATAGCCGCCGGGGATGACCGCCACCGGAGGATTTGTGGGGCGCATCTTCTGAGCGTTCATAGCCGCCTGCACGTAAACCCGATGCAGGGCAATCACTTCATTTTCCCCTAAATCCGTATGGCTCAGCCCGGTCTGCCCAGCCCATGCGCCGTAAATCCACAGTCGCACACCAGGACTGCGCTCCTTGAACATATCGTAAAAGCCGACCAGTGGGGTTGGGTTGGCTGTATCGCCATTTGAAACAAAACATTGCAATATCAGATCGCTGACTGGGGCGAATTTCTCGGCAGTCTCAAGATATCTTGCACCCAGACCGGTTTTCTCGCGACGAATGGCCCAGTTCCAATGGCCGTGGATCGGCGCTCCAGGAATCGTGACGCGACAATACGTATCGTCGGCGAACCCCGCCGCCTTCGCAATAACCTGGGAATATCCATACTCGTTGTCGGTCAAGCTGTTGCCGATATGGATATGGCAATGCGCGCCATGCGTGCGCGATCCGCCGGGGATGATCTCCGGGGGAGTAACCGCCGGCAGGTCAACCAGCTCGATGCCCGCATATTGATCGTCCGGCAACGGAGCGTCGAAGAATGTCTTAGGACTGCCGTCAAACGCCTTGTCATAACCGCTTCTGCCCCCGCGTGTGCCATAAGTCCCAAAAGGTTGTCCGCGCAGCTTCGTGTCGTCATGGCAGAACTCAAGTTCCGCCACGTTGCACCAGGAATCCTTCGGCGCGTAATACCGCAGAAACCGATAAACCTTGGTATTCTTGAATTTGATCTCCATCCATTGACCGTCCCGGCCTTCCTCGGTCACGGTGGCCAGGGTCTCGAAATCGGTGGTCGGCCCGGTATCAGACCCTTGCAGAAGCGCGCCTTTCACCAACTGTGGAAAACCCTCGCGCGGAAGAATCCGGACGTGATTGCAGACGAGCCGCTCCGGGGCGGCGGCGGTTTGCGGGTTGGCCGATTGGGTGGTCGCCGGCTTCGCATTTTCAGCCAGGGTTAGCGGAGCGAACGCCATGGCGCAGAGCGGAAGTAGTGCTGCAAGGGTGAGTTTGGAGGAATGGGTTTTCATGTTTGTAAATGAACGATTATATCCAAGTGAGGGAATTAGTTAGTCGGGAATGGTTGCGTTTTTATTCAAACTGAAATGCGTTCACGATAGGCGCGCCCAGCCTTTTAGAAACACCGTCGTGCGAATGCCCGGGCCATCGTGCAGACAAAATCGCTGGATGTCAAAGATCATCCCGCATTGTGTGGTGTTAAACATTCAGTTAATCGATGGATATTCATCAGTGGTGATAATCCTCATTTAACACATCCCCCATCGGATGCGATCCTCCAATGATCCGCTTTCCACCAGGGCGCGGAGGAGGCGTCAGCCCGGGACCTTGCTTGGGTCCGGCCTCAAAGGCCAATCGCGCGCGCGGCGCCGCCCAGTGGACGGCATTCAGGATCACACGCTGGACTTCCGCCTGATGGTAAGTCGGCAAGGTTTCGTGGCCGGGACGGAAATAAAAAATCCGGCCCGCGCCGCGTTTCCAGCAGCAACCGCTGCGGAAAACCTCGCCGCCGGTGAAGCTGGAGATGAATACCAGTTCATCAGGCGGCGGGACGTCAAAATATTCGCTGAAAATTTCCTCCTGTTCGATCGCGAAGCCCGTCTCCAGTCCGGCTGCGATCGGGTGGGAGGGATCGACGATCCAGACCAGCTCCCGCTCGATCGCCATGCGGTAATTAAGCTGGCAGCTTGTGCCCATCAAAGCCGCGAACGGTTTGGCCCACATGGCGCTGTGAAGGACGATGAAGCCCATCCCTTCGAGCACCCGTTTTTGCACACGCCGCGAGTTATGATCCGAGAGATCGTTATGCGCGAGGTGTGCCCACCAGATCAGGACATCCGTCGAGTCCAGCACGGCGGCGCTCAATCCCTGTTCGGGATCGTCCAGTCGCGCGGTTGTTATTTTAAGCGCCGGATCTTTCGCCAAAAAATCGGCGATGGTTTGGTGGATGCCGCGCGGATGAACCCTGGCGATTTCATCCGACTGCTGGCGATCCTCGTTCCAGACGGTGATGTTCAGTGTTTTCATGATGGGACGATGATGGCTTTGATGACATTGTTTACGTGGTTTCTCGCGTGTTCCAGAGCTTCCTGAAGACGGTAGAGAGGGAAGACATGGTTTTCTCCCACCATGCCGTCGATGGTGACCAATCCTTTGGCCTGCAAATGAATGGCCATCGGCCAGCCCATCGTGCCGTAGCTGTAGCTGAAAAGCAACTGAGGCTCGCGTCCCAACCATTCCACCGGCGTGACGGACGTCGGTGTCCAGCGCGCAGCGACGAGGACGACCTTGCCGCCAAACGTCACGCATTCCATCGCCTGTTGCAACGTATCCGGCGCCCCCGCGCACTCGTAGGCAATCAACGGGCCGTTGCCCCCCGCCGCAGCCACGACGGCGTCCAGCGCGTCGCACGCATTGGGATCAATGACGGTGTCGGCGCCATAACGCGTCGCCAGTTCGCGCCGGAAGGGATCGGGATCCACGGCGACAATTTTCGCCGCGCCCTGGAGCTTCGCGCATTGGACCACAAAAAGCCCGATCGCGCCGAGGCCGAACACCGCCACCGTGTCGCCGAGCATGACACCGGACAGGCGCACGGCATGGATCGCCACCGCCAGCGGTTCGCAGGCTGCGGCTTGAAAATCAGACAGTTCGTCCGGCACTTTGGCAAGCCTCCATGCCTTGCGCAGAAGGTATTCGGCAAAGCCGCCCTGCTCGTTGGTGCCGGGAAAACAGGTGCGTCCGTTGTCGCGCGGAGAGTGCCGGGCGCGCGCGCCCTGGATTGCCTTTGGCGCCGGCGGCGGGTCATTGGGCGAGACGGGCGGCACCGCCGGGACGGGTTGGCTTCCCCCGCCTGCGACCACCCGGTCGCCGGGCTTGAGATGGCTCACACAATCCCCCGTCCGCTCCACAACCCCGACCCACTCATGCCCGAGCACGACGCCAGGCACGGCGGTATCGTAGTAAATGCGCGATATGTCCGAGGCGCAAATGGCGCAGGCGCTGACGCGGATGAGAACTTCGTAGGATGCCGGTGTTGGGATCGGAGTTTCTTCGATCTCAACCCGGCCTTTTTCTTTGTAAATGGCGACTTTCATGGATGCATTTTTGGATTGCTAACTTTGAAGTTACGGGGTGTTAGGAGACTGTTGAAAAAGTGCCTCACGCAAAGACGCAAAGGAAGCTTTCTACCCTGTATTCCTTGCGCCTTTGCGGCTTTGCGTGAGACCAATTCGAGTATTTCAACAGGCTCTTAGGTGAACATTCTGCCGCCCCTACAGGGCTGGTTTTCTATCTGTCTGGAATCCAGGGCGATGCCCTGGGCTGTGATATTCAGCTCCTTTGGGGCAAAGAGGAGTTTGCATGGTTTAAGAATGCGCTTTCGTTTTCATTGCGAAACGTTCCGGAAGCTCGCGAAGATCGCGCTCGAATTGGTCGAGCGCGGCGTCGAGAGTTGACCATTCCGGCTTCCAGTTCCAGTCCCGGCAGGCTCGGCTGTCATCGTAGCCGCGGAATTCGCCGCGTCCGCCCGCCGGTCCCGCGTAAGTGACGGAAAAGCCGGGGTAACGTTGTTTGAGCGCGGCTTCGAGGTCGGAGGCATAAACAACGCCTGGCAACCCATTCAGGTTATAGGTGCCGCTGACGCGGTCCGCAGGCGCGGCGAGCAGTTCCAGCGCGGCGCGTCCGGCGTCGCGGATGTAAAGAAAGCCGCAAGCGCTGTCGGGGTTGGCGCCGGCCGACTGGTGGCGTCCATGTAAAATCGCATCCCCGATCATGCCCGAGGCCCAGAGCCAGCAGACGTTATCGCAGCTCGGACCGGCCACCTGGGAGTATCGCAGCCCGCGGCAGTCGAGTTTGCCCCGGTTCCGATACCAGGAGACCAATCCCTCGCCATAGAGTTTTTCCCAGCCGTAAATGATGCCGGGACGCTGCGGGGACTGGTCGTTGGGAAACGCCCCGCCCGCTGCGCCAAACGTGCCGGTGCTGCTGGCAAAAAGCGCCTGCCGCGTCCCGCAGAGACGCGCCGCCTCAAAGACGTTGCGGGTGCCCGCCACGTTGGCATGAAAGGATTTCTCGGGTTCCTCTTCCGATACCGGCCCAAGCACGGCTGCGAAATGAACCACCTGCTCCGGCTTGATTTTTTGGAAGATCGCCTGAACTTTCGCATTCTCGGAAATGTCGGCATGAATCAATTCGACTTCGTTCCGGATCGGATCGATGCGCGCGGTGTTTTCCGCAATGTCCAGCACGGCGACTTTGTGGCCTTGGGCGATCGATTGATGCGCGACTTCGGCTCCAAGGACGCCGAGCCCGCCGGTGATGAGAATTTTCATGAATCGGTAGTTGAGATTAGCAGTCGGAAAATGATGTATTGTTACATCTTTTAACCCGCGCCCAACGATACTCTCACGCAGAGCCGGAGAGTCCGCGGAGAAAAACCGTTTTCGGGTTTAAACACAAGTTTTTCGCAAGGGATTTTTCCGAAAGAAACGTCTTCGGAGCTGGCGGCCCGTGCGGCCAATGGATTGGTTTGGCAATTGTAAACTGATCGTTAAGGCGCGGTGAACCGCAGGCGCAGGAACCGGCGGGGGGTGGTTCCGATGGGCGTGTTGTCGCGCACGGTGGTGGTTTGCAGGCCGCCTGCGGGCGGCGAGGAAACCTGAGTCGTGTTCGCTTTGTCGAACGATCCGGGCGAGAGATCGGGGCCGGATTCGGGGATACAATTCACCCCGGACGGTGCCGGGCTTGGTGTCGTGTAGGTCAGGCTCAGGTAGGTCGAGCCGGTGCCGGGATCTTTGTAGGTGCCCGTCGAGAACCTCCCTTGGTAGCCGGGCGTGTTCGGGTCGATCCCCAGCGCATACTTGGCCAGGTTGCTGATCCCGTCGCCCGCCGGGCACGCCGTCAGCGCCCCGCTGCCGGTGCCGTCCGCCGGCAGGCCCTTGCTGGCGAACCACGCCTGCATCGCATTGGCGAACGGCGCGAGCGTCAACGGCTGCGACTGGATCGTGTCGCCGCCCGCGTTGTAGGCGCTCACCCGGTAGAGCTGGTTGCCCGTCACGAACGGGATACTCGTGGTCTGCAGCGAGGTCTGGCTGATGGGCAGGCTGATGGGGAGGGCGCTGTAGCTTGTCCCTCCATCGGTGCTCACGTCCACCCGGTAACCGGTTTCCCCGTTTGCCGGGCTGCAAACCCACTGGAGGCTGACTGTGCCCGGAGACGGCACCGTGCCCGTGAGCACGCAACCCTTTCCGGTGTTGCCCGTCTGGAACGCCCCGACATCGTAAGTCGGCCCGAGGCGCGGGTTGCCCGCCGCGTCCGCGCCCAGCCCAGGCTGCCCGCGCCCCACCGCTGCGGTGTCCGTGCTTTTCAGATGATAATCCGTTCCGCTACTCACGAAGCTGACCGCTTGATTCGCGAGGTTCCCTTCGTTGCCCTCTTTCCACCCGTCGCAGCCGGTCGCGCTGCTTCCCACCGACACGCAGTGGCTCAGCCAATACTCGAACGACGGGTCATAATTACTGGACGTCGTGTTCGCGAATCCGGTCGCGCCCGCGGCATACGAGAGGCAATTGACCGTCCGCACTTGATACTTGGTGGAACTGGCCAGTTTGAAGGCGCTGCCGGTGCAATTCAAAAACAGAGTCGGAAAACCGTACGGCCAGCTCGAATACAAGACGCTGAAGGTCGCGCCGACGGAATTTGCGACGACCGGGGAGGAAAGGCCGGCCGGGAAGGGATACACGGTGACACTGCCCAACACGCGGTTGAGCGAACTGCCCGGTGCCACGGTGATCGTGCCGCCATTAGCAATAATCTGCTGGATGCGCGTATAAGGCACGGCCATGGTCGTCAGCGAATATCCCGAGGCGAGCCCGAAGCCGCTATAGTTGCTCCCGTTTTTCACAAGCCCGTTGTGGCCTTGCCCGGACGCGGCGCGGATGGTCACGCAATGGGTCGGGTCGGTCATCCACCCGCCGGCCCCGGTGAGCGTCACGTATTCCGCCAACCCGGTCGTCCAGTCGTTGTAACCTTCGGCCACCGCCGTATAGATCGGAGACCCCGTGCTGGAAACGGTGAATGTGTGCCCCGAGGCGCAGGTCACCGTGCCGCTCCCGATCGTCCCCGTGCAACCGGTGATGTAAGCGATGCCGGTTTTATTGATATGCTTGAGCGTCCCCGTGCCGCCGCCGGTGAAGGTCACCGCCGTGCCGTCGTCTGCGGCCACATAGCCGCCCAAGCCACTCACTGGGAATAACAGCGACTGCAGCGCGGCCGAGCCGGTGTTGGTGGTCACGAACGTGTGGCCGCTCGAAACGGTCACTGTCCCGGCATTGATCGTTCCGCTGCAATTGGTCACCACCGCGGTCGAGGCGTTGACACACTGCAATGTCCCGGTGCCTCCCCCCGTGAAGGTCACGGCCAGCCCGTTGTCATACGCATTACAACTGCCCACGCCCGACACGCTGAAAGTGACCGCCGACGAGGTGAGATCGCTGGCGATGGCCGTGTTCCAGGCCGACAGGCTCGGGTAATCTCCGTCGCCGACGATTCTCCGGATCGAGCAGACGAAAGCCGAGGGCGCGCCCGTGGCGACGGTGATCGTGGTGCTGGCCGTGGAAGTCGCCCCGCGGTTGTCCACCACCAGCAGGTTCACGGTATAGGTTCCCGGCTCGGCGAAGACGTGCGTGGCCGACGAGTTGCGGATCAGCCGCCCGTCGCCCGTGTCCCAGACACACTCGACGATCTGGCCGTCCGTATCATACGACCCCCGCGCGCTCAACGTCACGGCCAGAGGCGCGGGGCCGCTGGTCGCGCTGGCGCTGATCACCGGCACAGGCGGCACGTTGGCCGCGCTGGTTCCGGTGTCTGTAATTTCCACCCCGCTCAGCATCGGCGAGCCCGCGTGCGGCGTGAACCCGATGTTCAGTCCGCCGGTGCCAGAGGCCATGACGTTGTCGAACTGCTTGACCAGCTCGGTCTTTTGTCCGGCTGTCGCGGCCACATCCAAGTTCGAGATCGCCGTCTGGCCTTGCAGCGAAACGTCGAACACCCGCTGCCCGGTTGTCATGCCGTCCATCTCGCTGAAATAGAGCTTCACCGTGTGCGGGTGGGTTTCCGTCACCGGCCCGCGCGCCGTGTCGAGATAGAGCGGGCTGAAGTATTTTTGAAAGTCGCCGGCGCTCACGACGCTGGCAAGATTCGTAGTCAGAGGGATGCCTGCCACGGACAGGGGCTGGTTTCCGTTTAACATGTTGCAGCAGACCTCGACATTCATGATCAACTGCTCTTTCCAGAGGCCGGCGGCCGCCAGCGCGCTCCAGGGGATTTTCATTTCCACCATGCACACCTCGCCGGTGGTGGCCTGCTGGTAGGCTCCCTGCCAGGAACTGAGAGGAATGCCGATGGACGACCCGGTGCCAGTCGTTGAGTGACCGCCAGCGCCATTGTTGAGCAGGTCGCCGTAGGCCAGCACCACGGTTGAAGCCTGCTGCTCCCGGCTGTTGAGGGCAACGCGCATAAAGTGGTAGCCGGTCGGCGGAGCATAAAGCGCGTGCATGCCGCCGGCGATATAGAGGTAGGTGTCGTCATACCGGAGCATGACGTAGCAGTTGTCGTCGGGGGCGGTGGTTGCCGCGCCGTCGCCCGTTGAAAGCGGGATGTTCACCCGCGTCGCGCCGGACCAGCAAGCGTCGTTCAGGTTGCCGTCAATCGTCGGGGCCGACGACGTCCGGGTCGCCACCAGCGGCGTCGCCAGCGGAACCGTGATGCCGGTCATGCCCGTCACGGAGCCCGCGGAGACCCAGGCGCGCGCGGGGTTGGTCAGCGGCATGGAGCCGCTGTAGTGGTAGCGGCTCTGCGCCGTCCCGCTGTAGGTCAACTGCAGAAGCGGTGTCGGTTCGCCGTGCCGCCCCGTGAGCGGGTGATGCGTCCATGGGAGTTGCCGGCCGAATTCATACCGGTCGCCCGGCGCGGCCAGATTGATGCCGACCCATTGCACCGGCGTTTCATTGACCATGCTCATCGAACGGCTCAGACGATAGTTCACCCAGGTTTCCTCCGTTGGGTCATTGACCGGAACCAGGCCGATTTGCTGGCCGATGAGAGCCAAGTTGCAGGTGCAACCGGCGCTGGTGTTCAATAGGAGCGTCCCGTTCCCCGCAAAGCCGTTTCCAAAGGCGGTGCCCCAGGAGCAGGCGCCAATTTCTGGCAATACAAAAGTGCCCCAGTAATTCGAAATATCACAAACATGCCCGGTTTTGCCGCTCCTCATCACCATGTTGGAATAGCGGGTCCACCCTCCGCACATGGAGCCCGGGGACAAGTACATCAGGGGAGATGCCTCGACGCGGGAGTAGAGTGGATTGCCCATCGACGAGGCGGTAGGTGTCTTCGGCTCCGTCCCGCAGTTCGCTGAACCGGTTCTGTCTGCGCTCGTATTATTATAGCTTGGAGCGGGCGGCGCATATCCAGGCTCGGTTGCAGAAACCGGCAACCAATTGTAAATGTCGATCCCCAGACCCGAATAGACGCCTTGTGAGGCAACTCCGCTTCCGGTTCCGGTATATCCCACGACGGCAGACCCGAACGCGGCAAGGCGGAACGGCGGTTGCAAAGTCAACTGGCTATCCGGCAGGCCGGTCCGCTGGATCCTCGTGAATCCGCCGGTGTAACTGGCCCGATAACTGGCCGCCCCGTTGCAGGTCGGCAATCCTAGCGCCCCCAGCCAGCCGGTGATCGAGCTGTTCTGGTCGCCGCTCGTCGGCAGCCAGATTTCGCCTCCGAAGGGGCGCGTGCAGGTGTAGAGCATCTGGGTCATCGCCCTGCCGTTGGTGGCGAACGTCCCGCCGTTGCTGGTGGTTCCCGCCACGGTCACATCCTCGCTGGCGATCAGCGCCGCCTGGTTCGGTGCGAACCCGCATTCCATCGGGTTGCCTAACAGGGTCGAGACCCGCGCGCCGGACCATCCGGCGGCATCCATCTCCGCGCGCAATTTGTTAATTTTCACAGGATCGGGGTCGGCCGCGACGATCATCAGGTTGGGTGCCTGCTTGGCCAGTTCCTCGACCAGCCGCCCGGTGCCGACGCCCCAGACCAGGGCGAGCCCCTGCTTGAGGTCGGCGCGGTTGTTCAGCATCGTCTGCACCTGGGTTGTCCACTGGTCATTGACCGTCGGCAGCGGCGTCGTGCCCGTGGTGTAGGTCGTCGCCGTTCCACTGGCCCCGCTGAAGCAGTAGAGGCTCCCGTTGGTGGTCGCGACAAAGAGTTTCCCGTCCCCCGCCAGCATGCTGCCAACCGACGCGGAAACGCCCATGGAAGCGGCCTTCGCCGCCGTGAATGACTGCCCGCCCGCCACGATGGATTGCGGTTCGGTCACATTATAATTGCTCGCGTTCGTGGTGTAGCCTTGCGGGTTATTGTTGCCGCTTCCGTCGATATACCAGGCCAGGTTCAAAAAGTTCTGGTGGCCGGTGACAAAGCCGGTGTAACCGGTCAGTTCGCCCGTGGTCGAGCTGAGCGCCCACGCCCTGCTTTCCCCGGCCACCGTCCCGAAAATTTTGCTGTGGTCGTAGGACATCGCCAGCGGGCCGAGCGAGGAATTCCACCCGGTGGTATTCATCCGCCCGTCATTGCACCAGACCACCGATCCGTCGGCGGCGTTCAGGCAGTAGGCAAAAAGGTTCCAAGTCGGAATATACCCGGCCACGAAATAGACTTTCCCGTTATAGACCACCGGCGACCCCCAGACCGGCCAGGCCGAGCTCAGCCGCCCGAATCCCATCGCCTTCTTCGTGTTCGGCGCGGCCAGGAATTTCCAGCGCACCGACCCGTCGGCGGCGTTCAGGCAATAGACATAACCGTCATCGCAGCCGAAAATCACCGCGTTCGTCCCGCCCGCGAGTGCCACGGCGGCCGGCGGACGCCGCAGCGCGCCGCCCGCGTAGAACCGCCATTGCTGTGCGCCGGTGTCGGTGCTGTACGCGGTCACGCTGTCGTTTCCCGGCAGGCTCACAAACAACTGCTTGCCCATTTGCACCGGGCGGCAGTTATCCACGTCGCTCTGCGAGCCAAAAGCCCCGGCGCAGGTCGGGAGCCCGTCAATCCGCCAGAGCAAATTCAACGGGCTCGGCAACGTCATCGCCGTTTGCGCCGTCCGGCATTCGTCGTGCCGCCATTGCGGCCAGTCGGCCCCCGCGCTGCCTGTGGCGGTGACCACGACCGAGCAGGTCACCGTGGACGTGCTCGTCCCGTTGTAGGTCATCTTCCAGGTGAAGGAATCATTGCCGGTATAATTGGTCTTCGGGGTGTAGGTGATATTCGTTCCGTCCGTCGTGGTCACTTTGCCGCCCTGCGATGTGTTTGCGGAGATCAACACCACGGTGGAAGTGTAGCCGCCGCCGCCGGTGTAGGAGGGGTAAATCGTGAGCGGCGTATTCTGGACGGCCACCGCCGTCTGGTTCGCTGGCACGGGTGGCGTCGCCGATACCGTAACCGTCACCGTGGATATATTCGATGTCATGCCATACTGGTCGCTCACCTTCCATGTGAACGAGTCGGTCCCGGTAAAGTTCGCGTTCGAACAGTAATCAACATAGCCGTTTTGCCCATAGGTCGGATCCATATACGCGATCCCGTGCGCCGGCTGGTCTATCACGGAATACGTGTAAACGGGATTCACGTTGGAATCGCTCACATAACTGGATAAATAGGCCGCAGGAGTGGCCAGAATCCCGCTGCTGGCGGCCCCTGGCGCATTTGTCGTCACCGGCGCAACGGGAGGATTCACGGTGACCTCCACCGTCCCGGGAGCCGACGTGGCCAACCCGTCGTTCACCGCCCATGTAAAGGTATCGGTCCCGGTAAAATCCGTAGAAGAATAAGTCAGGTTGCCGGTTTTACTATCCACGCTCGCGGTGCCATGCGAGGGCTGGCTCACCAGAGAATAGGTGTTGGAAAGCGTAACGAACTTGTTGGATTCGGTCACGGAATTGGAGAGATAGGCCACAACGCCAGATGCCCCTTTCATTGTGGTGCAGGAAACCTTGTTTGCCACGGGCGCAATGACAGCGTTGACCGTCACCGTCACCGTGGCGGTATTCGATGTGGCCAACCCGTCGTTCATCTTCCAGGTCAACGTGTCGGTTCCGGTAAAATTTGTGGAAGGGGTGTAAGTCAGGTTGCCGGTTTTACTATCCACGCTCGCGGTGCCATGCGAGGGCTGGCTCACCAGAGAATAGGAGTTGGTTAGCGTGACGAGCTTGTTGGATTCGGTCACGGCGTTGGCAAGATAGGCCACAACTCCGGAACCCCCGGTCGTTATGGTGCAGGAAACCGAGTTTGCCACGGGCGCGATGACGGGGTTGACCGTCACCGTCACCGTGGCGGTATTCGACGTGGAAACCCCGTCGCTCACCGTCCAGGTCAAGGAGTCGGTTCCCGTAAACCCCGCTTTCGGGGCATAGCTCAAGTTGCCGTATGTGTCCACAGAGGCGGTCCCATTCGCGGGCAGACCCACCAGCTTATAGGTCAGCGTCCGGGATCCCGTGTCGGCAGCGGCCCGGATCACGTCGCTTGAAAGATAAGCCACCACACCGCTGCCGCCGGTCGTTATCGTGCAAGCAACCGCTTCGGCCACCGGATTCTTCGAGTTGTCAGCTATTGTGATCGAGCAGGTGGCGGTGCTGGAGGCCTGCGTGTTTGGGTTTGTGACGCACCAGGTGAACGAATCGGTGCCAACATACCCCGCAGTGGGCGTGTAAGAGCAATAATAGGTGTAGTCGGGGCCGTACGGAAACGTGATGCTGCCGTGCGGGGTCGCGATGGTGCCGGTGCTGGTCGGGCCGGCGGCGGTGACAATCGCGTAGTTCATCTGCCACGAATAAAGCGATCCCGTGCCGATCAAGCTGACATTGTTATATAAATAGATGTCCTGTTCCCCGCCGATGCCTCCGCCGCTCGAAAAGTTCGCGGCGACCGGGGTCTGCGCCCGCGCGGGCGTCGCCGCGCAGAGGCACGCCAGCAAGCCCAGCCAGCACAGGGCTCTGAATTTTGACTTGATGAGAAACCAGCGGGTTCCCAGAAAGTGGCACAGGCTTTCCAGCCTGTGGACCGGCTCAAACACAGGCTGGAAAGCCTGTGTCACATTTCCAAATGTCTGCGGGGTGTTCATAGTTTTCTCCTCAACCAGAAACCAGTGGGTTCCCATGGTTTCGGGGATCGTGAAATGATACACTCTCACCTTTTGTTGTCAACGGATAGGCGACACCCCAAAATCTGCGCGGAAGGAAAGAAACGGGAGGGGAACGGATCGGCGGGATAGCGGTAACCCGAGGGAGGGCGAGCCTCCGTCTGAGCCGTAATATATGGGTTCGGGCGGCGCTGGTGTAGCGGCCGCAACATCCCCCTCACGGTCGCTTACTCGAGCTCGAAGTTGATGTTGACGGTGTAGGCGCCGCCCGAGGTCAGCGCGGAGGGCGGAGGGTCGATTTGCGGGACGCGCTTTGCGGCGCGGAGAACCGACTCGTCCATGAGCTGGTTGCCGCTCGGCTTGACGATCTCGGCGCTCGATATTTTCCCGTCTTTTTCGATCCGGATCTTGACCGTGCAGACGAACGATTTCGACTGGTCGAAGACCGAAGTCGGCTGGTCCCACTGGCTGTAGAAGCGGTCGTGGATGAGCTCGTGATACCATGCGAACTGGGTCGCCTCGCCGCCGGAGCCGGATTTCGAGGAGTTGCCGGAGCCCTTTTCGGCATTGCCCGTGCCGTGCGAGTCGGGGCCGGTCTTCGACGGGGAAGCACCGGGAGATCCGCCGGGCGAAGCCGAGCCTTTGGGGGAACTCGAACCCTTGGGCGAGGTTTTCGGGGAAGCGGATGCGCCCGGCGAGGGCGAAGGTTTTACGGAGGGTTTCGGGCTCGCCTTGGGGGTTTCCTTGGGGCTGGGCTTGGGCGAGGGTTTTGGCGTGGGCTTGGGGGTTGGCTTGGGGGTTGGCTTTGGCGTGGAGGAAGGAGTCGGCTTCGGTGTGGGGGTGGGAGTCGGCTTCGGTGTGGGCGTTGAAACCGGGATCTCCGGCGGCGTGGCTTCCGGGGTTGGTTCCGGCGTGGCAGCCGGTTCCGGTGTGGCCATCGGCGTGGGTTCAGGAGTTGGCTCGGGAGTTGCCTCCGGGGTCGGCTCCGGCGTGGGTTGAGGCGTGGCTTGAGGCGTGGGTGCGACCTCCGGTTCGGTGCCTTGTCTTTCTGGTCCCGAGAAGGCCCCGGGATTCATCCAGACGACCTCCCCCGAGGGTTTTTTGATCTCCCGCCTGGCAAAATAAAAAAACGCGGCCAAGGCCAGCACGTGGATCATGGCGACGAGGATCAGATTCCGCCGGAACCTTGGATCTGCCATGTCAGGGGCTGGTTGGGGCCGGCTCCTCCGGGTGGGTCATGACGCCGACCTTCGCGATGCCGGTGCGCCGCAGGATGTCCATCACCGAAACAAATTTTTGCACGGCCAGGTCGCGGTCGGGGCGGACGATGACGGCCGTCGAGGGGTTTTCGGCATGGAGCGTGGCGAGGCGGGATTCGAGGTCCGCAGCGGTGAGGGCTTCGTTGTTCAGCTTCATGACATCGTTTTTATCGATGGAGATCGTATAGACATCGGAGGGGTTGACGCTCGTCTTTGCGGTCGAGCTCGACGGCACGACCAGATCGATGCTGTTCTCGATGAGCGGCGTCGTGATCATGAAAATAATCAGCAGCACGAACGCCAGGTCGAGCAGAGGGGTCACGTTGATTTCGGTGAGCGTCGGAAGGCTCTGGCGTGAAGAATACCTTCGCATATGGTCAGGACAGCGATGAGCGGCGCGCCACGCGCGTGCCGTGCTCGACGTAGCGGTGCTCGATCTCGGACGAAAGCTCCGCGGCAAAATTGTCGGCCTGCACGATCATCGAGCGAACGCTCGTGACCAGGAAATTGTACCCGAACATCGCGGGGATCGCGACGAGGAGGCCCGTGACCGTCGTGATGAGCGCGCCGGAGACGCCGGGAGCCATGGCGGCGAGGTTGGCCGTGCCCGCGGCGGCGATGCCCGAAAACGCGTCCATGACGCCCCAGACCGTCCCCAGGAGGCCGAGGAACGGGCCTCCGCTGACCGCCGTCGAGAGGATGATCATCTGGGATTCGAGTTTGAGGGCCGATTCGCCGACGGCACGTTCCATCGCCGCCTGCACCGCGCGCATCTGGGCGGGGCTGATTTTTTCCGAGGATTCGAGCCGGGCGCGGAATGTTTCGTCCACCTCGGTCGATCCGAGCATTTGAAAGCACAGCTCGGCGGTGCCCGCCGCGTAGATGGCGTAGAGCGGGGAACCCTCGAAATGGACGCCTTGCTCGTAGATGCGCAGCGGCGTCCGGTCCCGGTGGAAAAGCTCCGAGAACCGCGCGCTCTGCCTCCTGGCGAAATGCAGGTAGCGCATCTTTGTCACCATCACCGACCAGCTAAATATCGAGGCGAGAAAGAGGGTGAGAAGAACGAGCTTCCCCTCGATCGTGCTCTCCAGAAATGCGTAAACGAGCCCGGTGGCGATCATGCCCGTTCAGTCGGTTTCCGTCCGGTTCCGGTATTCATTCGTTGCATCTTACCCGACACCGGAAAAATGCAAAACTTTTTGCCACAGCGGGTAATCGGGGTTAATGAGAGCGTCCATGCACCGCACGATCCTCTGTCTTGTTCTGGCCGCCGCCCTCCCGCTTCATGCCCAGCAGGGCCCGCCCCGCGACAACCCCTACGATGTGATCGGCAAAATCTTCCAGCCGCTCTGGGGCGTCCTCCTTGCGGACACCAAAAGCCCGAATCGCGCCGCCGCCCTGACGCTCGAGATGACGCAGGTTTCGGGCCGTCTCCCGGCGAACATGAAAGGGGCCACGCTCAAGGCCGCGGTCCAATTTCCCGACAAGGTGAGGCTCGAAGCACCGGTCCTCGGCGAACAATTCACCGTCTGCAGAAACGGGAACGAAGTCTGGGCCACCCCCGGCAGCAAAGTCGAATTCCTGATCAAGCAATTCAAGGTGAAGCCGAAAAAAAACCAGCAGAAACTCGCGACCCCGATCTTCCTGCCGCCGGAACTGACGAAATATGCGTTTTTCCTTCCCGCCATCTTCTCCATCGTCCGCCCGGATGTCGCGGAGGTCGAATCTCTCGACGGCGAAGACTGCCGCGTCCTCGCGGCCGGGCTCATCCCCGAGTTGGGAAAATCCACCCAGTCGGAGGATTTCCAAGGCCGGATCTGGGTGGCGCCGGGTTACGTGCCGCGCTGCGTGGAGGTCAAACGGAAAGACTTCACAGCGGTCGTGGATATCCGCTCCCTCACCTACTCGCCCTCGCTCCCCGCATCGGCCTGGCAGCCGCCGGCCGGAACGACGGATATTTACCGCACCACGCCCGAAATGCTCGAGGGCCTGCTCTACATTGTCATGAACTCCCTGAAAGCCTCCGAGGCCGACGCCCCCTGGCTCCATGCGAAATAACTTGAGAGTTGACCAGCTTCCCCCACCGGAGTTAAATCTGCCCTCCTTTCGCGGGTATAGCTTAATGGTAAAGTTCCTGCCTTCCAAGCAGGCCATGCGGGTTCGATTCCCGCTACCCGCTGATCCCCGCGCTGACAGGGGAGCCCAAGTCCGTGCCCGATGCGAGCGAGAATGGATTCTGCTGTGGATTCCGCTTGATGTAAAAGTCAAAAATATGTTTTTAAAACATGTTTCCTGAGATATGCATCAATAATGCAAACTCTCCAAGAGCTTGGTCGGGCCGTGGCCGGCCGGCGCAAAGCGCTCAAATACCGGCAGTCGGCGGTGGCGGCGCAGGCGGGGATCACGCCGGAGACACTCTCCCGGTTCGAGCAGGGGAGGACGGCCGAATTCGGGGCAAGAAAACTTCTGGCGGTCCTGGCGGTCCTGGGCATGGAGGTGGAGGTTGTCGAGAAGGGAAGCGCCGGCTCGCTGGATGAACTGAGGAAGGAGCGCGGGACATGAAGCTGGCGGTTCACGTTCTCGGGAGGCAGGTCACGACCTGCGTCTATGCCGATTACAAGGACAGCCCACCCGGGATTTCCTTCATGGGGAAAAAGACCTGGCAGCCGGGAAAAAGCCTCGGGAAGTTCCTCGCATCCCAATTCGGGATCCCGCCCCGCGAGCAGGCGGCCCTGGTCGAGCAAATCAGCGATGCGGTATCCGACACGGCGCCGCTGGTGCGCGAGGCGATGGGCGGGCACCCCGGATTCCGGGAGATGGGCAAGCACCTGCTACGCGCCTGGTCCGAAGGAGTGCAAAGCCTCAGAGACAAACACGCCTACGCTTTGGGCGGGTGGACGCCGGGAGACGCGTTCCGGGGATTTTCGGACCCGCCTCCATTGAAGGCCCGCCGGCGAATCATCGGCAGGGACTGACCTGCCTGCCATCGCCAAGGAATTTAACTTATGATTGCCGGCGGCGGGACTCGAACCCGCACGGGGCTTTCGCCCCAAGGGATTTTAAGTCCCTTGCGTCTGCCATTTCGCCACGCCGGCATGTAATGATTTCCAATTGCCTTGCGGCCCGCAAAACAAACTTGCGATGGTGGTAACCCCAAGTCGCGCAAAGCAGCGAAACAAAATGCGGCCATTGCCGGCAGTTTATCGGTGCCGGGGATTCGCGCAATCGCAGAATCCCCGGCAGCCATTCGGCGGATGGCACGGCTTCGGAGATGATTGTGGCTTCCGAGATGGTTTGACGCGGGCCGCCATTGATGGCAAGCCAAGTGGGGCCGTCATGAATTTCCGCCGCGAGAGTTGTTCCAGCGATCCCGGAACACGACCGCCCGCCAAAGCCCGGACGGTGTCGTTCCGCACCCTGCTGCTGGCCGTGATTCTCGGGCTCATCCTCGCGTCGAGCGTGAGCACCACGTTGTTCGGGGCCCGGGGGATTGCCGCCGTGATCCGCACGCTCCTCGATCGCCAGATCGAATCGACGCTCGATGCGGTGACCGTCCGGGTGGAGAGCCTTTTCGAGCCCTCCGCCCGCCTCCTGGAAACGTTTGAAAAGCGGATCCGCACCGGCGCGCTGCCGGTATCCGACCAGGTGGAGCTCGCCCGCGTTTTTGCCGACGCGCTCGAGTTCGAGGAAGGGATCAAGTGGATTTATTTCGGGTATGCGGACGGAAGGCTCTCCGGGGCGCTGATCGACCACGGGCAGGTCGTTCTGGACGTCTCCAAACCCGGCAGCCTCGGGCAGGAGTGGAAACAGGACGCCGACGGCCATCTGGTGCCATTCCAGTCCGGTGCCGAACCGCGGCCGTTCGATGCGAGGGAAAGAATCTGGTTCCAGCTCGCGAAAGATCATGCCGGGATCGTTTGGACGCGGCCCTACGAATACGCCGGCGACCAGGGCTGGGGCCTGACGGTCTGCAAAGCGGTGCGCGCGGCGGACGGAACGTTGCTCGGGGTGGTCGGCGTGGATTTTCTGCTCAAGGATGTCGCCGAATATCTCAGGCACCTGAAAGATGAATACCAAGGAGAACCGCGTGTTTTTTCCATGCGCGGCCCCATCTTGGCGTCACCGGCCTCTCCGAAATACGACCCGATCATCGAAATGATCCGCAAGAAGCTCGAGGATCCCGAAGAGTGGGAAAAGATCCGCCTCAAAGGCGGCCGCTTGGTCATGGATTTTCCGGTTCCGGGAGACACGTTCATCGCCGGGGTCCGCCGCGCGGAGGTCCCCGGGGATCTCGACTGCGTGAGCGCCATCGCTTTCAGCCGCAAGCAGGCGTTCGGCACGCTCGAAAACACCATTCACATGGGGGTTCTCACAGCTCTCGTGGCCTTGGTGGCTTCGCTCGCGGTGGGGGTTTTTATGGCCGGGCGAATCGCGACCCCTCTCAAGGGCCTGGCCGCGGCGGTCGCCCGGATCGGCCGCTTCGACCTCGGCCCGCACCCGATGCCGCGCTCCAGCGTCCGCGAAATCGGCACGCTTTCGGACTCGATCGAGCTCATGCGCTCGGGGCTCCAGTCGTTTTCGCACTACGTGCCGGTGGACCTCGTCCGGGACCTCGTGCAGAGCGGGGGGGTGGCTGCCTTGGGCGGCGAGAGGCGAGAGGTCGCGATCATGTTCTGCGACCTTGTGGGCTTCACCGCCTACTCCGAAAACACGGCGCCGGAGGAGGCGGTCGAGATTTTGACCGGCTATTTCGAGGACTTCGGAAACGCGATCGACGCCAGCGACGGGGTCATCGACAAGTTTTTGGGCGACGGGATGATGGCCGTCTTCAACGCGCCGGCGCGGATCGCCGACCCCGCTGGTGCCGCCTGCCGGGCGGCGCTGCGAGGGATCGCCGCGATGCGGGCGAGAGGGAGCCGGTTCGCCGTCCGCATCGGCCTGCACTGCGGGGAATGCCTGATCGGAAATGTGGGGACGCCGACGCGGTTCACCTACACCGCGATCGGCGACTGCGTGAACCTCGCCAGCCGGCTCGAAGGGCTCAACAAAACCTACGGCACGCAGATCGTCGCAAGTGCCACTTTCCAACAGGCGGCCGGGGATGCGGAATTCCTCTGGCGCCGGCTCGACCGGGTCGCCGTCGCCGGACGCGCCGCTCCTCTTGACGTCTTTGAGCTCGTGTGCCTCCGCGCGGAGGCGTCCGGGGAAGACCTGCGCGTCGCGGAAAATTATTCCGCCGCATTCGAGGCGTTTCTGAGCCGCGAATTCCAGGAGGCCACGCGGCTCTTGAAGCAGCCTTTTCTCTCTGCGGACAAGCCGTCGCAAGTGCTCCGGGCCAGAATCGAGCAGGAAATATCCTCGCCCGCAGAGCCCGGCTGGGAGGGGGTCAACCGGTTTGATGAAAAATAGCGGCCACCACTCCGGCTTGTGCGGGATCCGGCTGTCGAATAGCTTGCCGCCATGCGAACGCTTTTTTTCTGCTCCTGCTGCATTCTTTTTCTCTCCGCCCCGGCAGCCCGTTGCGCGGAGCCGGCGGATGCGTCGGCGGATCTTGCCCGATTGAAAAACCCCGATGCGGAGGTGCGCGTCGAGGCGCTGCGCGCGCTGCAGACGTCGCTCGACCCGCGCATCCCGGAGGCGATGCTCCCGCTGCTGGCCGACGAGGGAAATTCGGTCCGCCGCCTCGCGGCCCGCGCGGTGGGCAGCCGCTGGTGGCAGATTTCCAAAGCCCGCGTGCCCGCCTTTGTCGCGGCGCTCAAGCGCAATGAAACCAGCGAGTTTGAAGACGAGAAGAACATGGTGCAGCGCGGCATCGGCCTGCTGACCCGCAACTACGGGGGCAAGATGTTGCCGAGGAGCGCCGACGGGCGCTGGGTGATTTACGAGCGGCTCGGGCTCCCGTGCCTGATCGATACTAAAACCGAAACCGAGGAGCTGCTGGGCTGGGCACCAGATGATACAGACGGAAGCCTTTCCTCCGCGTGGGGCAACGGAGAAACCGCCGAATCCGTGCGGTGGCACGACAAAAAGGACATCGCTGCGCTTTCGATCATCGTGAACCGCAAAGAATCCGTGGTCTGGATCTGGCGACACCAGTCCGGCCTGCGGATGATCGAAGTGGATGAGATTGTCAAGGCGCTCGGCCGCCGGGAGGACGACATCCATTTGGGAGGTGGATTTTTTGTGGATGTCAAAGGATGGAAAGGCGACGAGTTGCGGTTCGAGGTGTCCTACTGCACGAAGAAGGGCGAATCGTATTCCGACCGCACGGCCGTGCTTGGCTGGGATGCGTCGAAGAACAAGCTGCGGGCCATCTCGCGCGGAGCGGTCGAGCGGTGACGTCCCGGCCTGTGGCATTTTCCAAGACTCATCTTTCCGAGCGGTCGCTGCTGGTCCTGCTGGCGGCGGTGCAGTTCACGCACATCATGGATTTCATGATCATGATGCCGCTGGGGCCGATGCTGATGCGGCAGCTTTCGATCTCGGCGGCGCAATTCAGCACGCTGATCGCCGCCTACACGATGACGGCGGGGGTCGTCGGGCTGCTCGTCGCGCCGTTCATCGACCGCTTCGACCGGCGCCGTGTCCTGGTGGTCGCCTACGCGGGGTTCATCGCGGGGACGTATTGCTGCGCGACCGCGGAATCGGTGGGCGGGCTGCTCGCGGCGCGGGCGGTTTGCGGAGCGTTCGGCGGGGTCTCCAACGCGACCATTCTCGCCATCGTGGGCGATCTTGTGCCGACGCAGCGGCGCGGGGCGGCGATGGGGATCATCATGACTTCGTTCTCCGCAGCGGCCGCGTTCGGGGTGCCGTTCGGATTGTTTCTCGCGCAGCAGTCCCGCTGGGAAACCCCGTTTTTCCTGCTCGTCGGCATCGCGGCCGTGGTCGAGGGCCTGTTGCTGGTGTTCCTGCCGCACGTGCGCGGGCACCTGGTGAATGGCCCGCCGGCCTCGTGGAAAAATTTCGTTTCTTTGCTCAAGGACGAGAATGCGTGGCGGGCGCTTCTGCTGATGGTGTTGCTGGTGTTCGGGCACTTCACGATCATCCCGTTTCTGTCGCCGCATCTCGTCTTCAACCTCAAGCTGCCGGAAAGTTGCCTCGCGCTTGTTTATGTGCTGGGCGGGCTGCTCACCATCGTCACGGCGCCATATATCGGGCGGCTTTCCGACCGTCTGGGGCGGGTGCGGGTCTTCACGGCATTGGTCTGCGTGGCGGTCGTGGTGGTTCTTTTTCTCACGCACGCGGGCCCGCTCCCGATCCCGGCGACGCTGGCGCTGAGCGGCGCATTTTTTGTTTTTGCGAGCGGCCGGTATGTGCCGGCGCAGGCGGTGCTGACCTCCGCCGTCTCGTCGGTGCGCCGGGGAGGATTCATGAGCCTCACCGCCTGCACCCGCGATTTCTGCACCGGCTTGGCGGCGATCATGGCCGGGCGGGTGGTGCTCAGGACTCCCGACGCGCTCCTGCATGTGAACTGGCTCGGCTGGCTCGCCGTGTCGGTCAGCCTGTCGAGCCTCTGGCTGATCCGGCGGGTCAAAGCGGTCCACGAGCCGGTCCCGCCCGCCAACCAATCCGGGGTGCCGATGGGCGTGACGGCGGAGGGCTGACCTTTTGTCGCCGGGGGTTTTGCGATCCTATCGCTCGGAAATCGTCTCTTTGAGGGATTGCAAAAAGAGCGCGCGGTCTTTGGTGAGCCCCATGACGGACGAGGCGGACACCGGGACCCACATCGTCCCTTCCATGTGGCCGTAGGTTTCGGCGATCGACTTTGTCTGGGCATCGCGGTAGGCGATCCAGGCTTTCTGCGCGGCGACAAGGGCGGCCCACTCGTCGGGCTTCATCGCCTTTTTCAGGTCCTGGTAGAGAGCGTTCATCTCTTTGTCCCACTTTTTGTTGGCATTCGAAATCGCCTGGACCATGCCGGCGGTCGAGGGGTCTCTCTCCATCGCGGCGTCCATCGCCTGGTCGATCGGGTGCTTTTTTTCGTCGCCGGCACGCAGAGGCATGGCGAGCGCGAGAAAGACGATGAGGAGAAGAGGGGGTTTCATGGAAGAGTTATCTACCCGACGACAGGCAGGAGATTTTTGCTGATCGCGCGGTCCACGGAGATCGCGCCTGCGCCGAGGCAGAAGATCGCGAGGCCCGCAGCCCACACCACCAGCGGAAACTCCAAGTCGAGGAAGCCCGGCGAACTTTTTCCGACGGCAAACAGCGCCCCCGACATGACGAGGACGACGCCGAGACCCGCAAGGCGGGTGAAGAAGCCAAGAAAAAGTCCGGCGCAAATCAAGAGCTCCGCAACCATGACCAGAGGCGCGAGCACCGCGGGGAGCCCGAGGCCGGTCGCCGAGGTCCACGTCTCGATCGTGCGGTGCCAGCCTGCTCCGCCGAACCAGCCGAGCGCCTTCTGGGTCCCGTGAAAGAAGAAGACGCCCGCCATCGCCAGCCGCAGGACGAGGGGGCCCGCGTTTCCCGGCGTGTAGAAGAAGTGGTAAACGGGATTGTTCGTCACGGGCCGGGACCCTATCAGAGACGGTGACGATGCGGAAAGCAAAAGTGTTCCCCCGTTCCCGAATTTGAGTTATGAGGGAGCGGGTATGGAGGAATCGAAGCAGTCCCCGCTGGCGGCGTATGTCGTCCCGTTCGCGCTCTTCCTGGGCGGGCTGGCCCTGGCCGGGGCCGCCCGATTTCTGGGAGGAACCTCCGGGGCATTCCTCCTCTCGAAGCCCGAATTCTGGGTTTATCCGCTGCAGACATTGCTCTGCGGGGCGGCGCTGGTTTTTTTTTGGAAGCGGTATGATTTCGGAAAAGCGGGAGGGTTGCTCGCGGCGTTGGCAGCGGGGCTGCTCGCCCTTGGCCTCTGGCTCCTGCCGCAGGCGTTGCCGGGAATACCTCCCCGCACGGAAGGCTTTGATCCGACGGTTTTTTCTGGCAGCCCGTTCTTGTATTGGCTGACGGTTGTGGCGCGGTTCGCGCGGCTGGTGGTGGTCGTCCCGCTGGTGGAGGAAATTTTCTGGAGGGGTTTTCTGATGCGGTATCTGATCCGCGAGGATTTTGAAAAAGTCCCGCTGGGCGCTTATAGCCATCTTTCATTTTTCGGGGTGGCCGGGCTGTTCATGCTCGTGCATTCGATGCCCGACTGGCCGGCGGCCTTTCTGACCGGGTTGATCTACAACGGGCTACTGGTCCGCACGAAGAGCCTGGGGGCGTGTGTCGCGGCCCATGCGGCCACGAACCTCGGGCTGGGAATCTATATTATGACAACACACCAATGGGGGTTCTGGTGAAAATCGGGTTTGCCCAGATCAACACGATTGTCGGCGACTTCGCGGGAAACGCGGGCAAGATCGCCCGTGCCGCCAAAGATCTGGAGAGCCGCGGGGCGCAGATCATCCTCACGCCGGAGCTTTCGCTCACCGGTTATCCCCCGCAGGACCTGCTTTTCAAATCGGATTTTGTTCCCCGGAATCTGGAGGCGCTCGACGCGCTTCACCAGCAGGTCGGAAAGGCGGTCCTGCTGGTCGGCTGCGTGGACGGGAACCCCTCGGGCAAGGGGCGTCCGTTTTTCAACGCCGCCGCCGTGCTCGAAAAAAACCGGCCGGTGCGGAAAGTGTTCAAGTCCCTCCTGCCGACCTACGATGTTTTCGACGAGGCGAGGTATTTTGAGCCGGGGCCCTCCCCGGCACCACTGGAGATCGGCGGCCACCGGCTCGGGGTGACGATCTGCGAGGATATCTGGACTCCGGAATACCTTCCCCGCGGGCTCTACACCTGCGATCCGGTCCACGACCTCGTGACGGCTGGGGCGGCGGCCATCGTGAACCTGAGCTCGTCTCCTTTCCAGATCGGCAAACCCGCTTTGCGGAGGGAGATGATCCGGCGGCAGGCCGGACGCCACCGCGTGCCCTTCTTCTACTGCAATGCGATCGGGGGCAACGACCAGCTGGTTTTTGACGGCTACTCGCTCGCGGCAACCGCCGACGGGGTGATCTGGATGCAGGCCCCCGGGTTCGAGGAAGGCACGTTCGTCCTCGATATCGGCGACATGAACCATCAGGTGGAGTTCCGGGGCGAGGGGCTTGGTGGAGCGAAGGCAAAAGTCACGGTCCTCAATCCCTGGCCTTCCGAAACCACGGCCCGCACGGAGATGGCCGACCTCCGCGACGCGCTGGTGCTCGGGTTGCACGACTACATGGTCAAGTGCGGGTTCCGCACCGCAGTGCTCGGGCTCAGCGGCGGGATTGACAGCGCGGTCACCGCGTGTCTCGCCGTCCAGGCCCTCGGTGCGGCGAACGTCAAAGGAGTTGCGATGCCATCCGAATTCTCGTCGGGCCACAGCGTCGAAGACGCCCTCCAGCTTGCGGCCAACCTCGGGATGGAATGCCTCGAGATCCCGATCGCCGGAAGCTTCGACGCCTTCAAAGAGCAGATGAGCGGGGCATTTTCTGGAAAGCCAGAGGACATCACCGAAGAGAACATGCAGGCCCGGCTCCGCGGGCTCACTCTCATGTCGCTGTCGAACAAATTCGGCCATCTCCTCCTCACCACCGGAAACAAAAGCGAGCTGGCCGTCGGCTATTGCACGCTCTACGGCGACATGTGCGGCGGGCTCGCCGTGATCTCCGACCTCCCGAAGACGACGGTTTACAAGCTGGCGGAATTCCTCAATGCCGACGCCCGCCGGGAACTCATTCCCAAGCGGACGATCACCAAGCCGCCGAGCGCGGAGCTCCGCCCGGATCAAACCGATCAGGACACGCTGCCTCCCTACGAGGTGCTGGACGAAATCCTGCGGCTCTACGTGGAGGAAAACCTCGGCGCCGATGAACTGATCCGGAAGGGCTTCGACGAGGAAACCGTCCGCTGGGTGCTCCGGCGGGTGGACCTCAACGAATACAAACGCGAGCAGGCCGCCCCCGGCCTCAAGGTCACCGGCCGGGCGTTCGGAATCGGCCGCCGGATGCCGCTCGCCCAAAGATTCAACCCGAAAATCATCACATGAAACCAACCATCGGCATCACGTCCGGCGATCCGGCCGGCATCGGGCCGGAGGTCATCCGGGCGGCATTGGCTTCCCACGATCTGCCGGGGGATTTTGAGTTCGAGGTGGTCGGGGAGATGTCCGGCCACAAGCCCGGATCGCCCACGAAGGAGTCCGCCCGCGCGGCGGTCGAGGCCCTGGAAACCGCCGCGAAAAATCTGGTTTCCGGGAAATGGCAGGCGGTCGTCACCGGGCCGGTCTCGAAGAAAGGCCTGCACGATGTCGGCTGCCATTTCCCGGGCCAGACGGAATTTTTTGCGGCGCGGGCGGGGGTGGAAAACTTCGCGATGTGCCTGACCGGCGGCGGGCTGACCGTCGCGCTGGTCACCGCCCATGTGCCGATCGCGCACGTCGCCGGGCTCTTGGTAAAATCCGAGATCGTCCGCATCGGGAACCTGCTCGCGGCGTTTCTCCGGCAATGCGGGTGCAAAGAGCCGAGGATCGCCGTGGCGGGGTTGAACCCGCACGCCGGGGAAGGCGGAGACCTCGGAACCGAGGAAATCGCCGTCATCTCTCCCGCCGTGCGGGAACTCGAAAAATCCAAGGGCACCACGTTTTCGGGCCCCTTGCCGCCCGACACGATTTTCCAGCAGGCCGTCGCCGGGAAATTCGACGGCGTGCTTTGCATGTATCACGACCAGGGGTTGATCCCGCTGAAGCTCCACGCGTTCGACCAAGGCGTCAACGTGACGCTGGGCCTCCCGTTTGTGCGCACGAGCCCCGACCATGGCACGGCGTTCGACATCGCGGGCAAAGGCGTCGCGCGGTCCGACAGCATGCAGGCCGCGATCCAGCTTGCAGCCACTATGCTGCGCGTCAGCCGGGCAGCAGGGGGGTGACGGCGTCGAGGGCCGTGGCGAAGAGCGGATGCCTTCCTCCCCGGCCAAGCTCCGCGAGGAGTGTGTCGCCGAGGCGTTCGCGGCTCGTCCCGATGGCCATGGTGCAATCAGGAATTCCGGGAGCGCGCAGGCTTGCGTAGAAAAACCCGGCGTTGTCCGGGTGGCGGAGGTCGATGCAAAAACCCTCGCCGCCGAGTTCGACCAGCGAGAGGCCGCTCCCCGCAGATTCCACGATCTCGAACGAGATCTGTTTCCCGTCCTTCGAGAAGAAAAACGTTTCCAAGGGCAGGCGATCGAGTTTCCAGTCGAGCTGGACGGACAGCCAGCCCAGGAGAAGCAGGGCTTTCACCCGGTTGCCGGGCGCGCATTCGATGCGGACGCCCGTGATTTTCGGAAGGCATGCGAGCGCGGCGGAGTGGTCGAACAAATTCGCCAAGGCCAGCCTCCAACGGTGCAGCCGCGTCCAGTTGAGGTCGCAAAGAACCATGCCCCCATCGGTGAGGGAAGGGGCTCGGCGGGCCAGGGCAAATTGTGCGGCGGGATGTTTCCATGTCGCGCTGTCGAAAATGAGGCGGTCCACCCAGGCCCAGAGCTGTTCGTCCAGCGGTTCCCGGAATTCCGCCTGGGACCAGAAGCAGAGGGGAAGGTCGGAATCGAGGTGCGAAAAAACGATATTGGGAAGCGACGCGGCGCTCTCGCCGTCGAGCCGGAACGTGATCTGCTCCGAGCAAATTTGGCGTCCGCCTTTGCCCGCCAGGTGGCAGTGGGCGGTGATCCACGCGCGGGCGCCGGACTCCGCGGCACCGGGGTCGGCGAGGATCAGGATCGCCCGGAAGGCATGCTGGCTGGCGATCGCCGAAATCAGTTCCGTGTTGCAGTCCAGCGACTCCGGCTCCTCGGTGTAGATGACGAGATTGAGCAGGGAGGCGCGGGTTTTCGTGTCGTCGCTGGACTCCCAGAGCCGGCCCAGCTCCTTGTCGATCTGGCCGATCTCCACCGGCAGGCCCGGCTCGCTCACAGCCGCCTCCATGTCGTCCCGTGGCGTTTGGTGAGCTCGTCCGCTTCGGACGGGCCCCAGCTTCCGGAAGGATAGAAAGCGAGGTCCGCAGGGTTTGACTTCCAAGCCTCGCGGATCGAATCCACAAACTTCCAGGCCTCCTCGACCTCGTCGCGGCGGGCGAAGAGCGTGGGGTCTCCGCTCATGGCGTCGAGCAGGAGCCGCTCGTAGGCCTCCGGCGTCGCTTTCCCGAAACTGGTGCCGTAGCGGAAATCCATTTTCACCGGTTCGATGCGGAGGCTGGAGCCCGGCATCTTTGCGCTCATCTTCAGCGAAACCCCTTCGTCCGGCTGGATGCGGATGACGAGCACGTTGTCATCGACCACTTCGCCAGTCGCCTTGAAAAGCACCGGCGGCACGCTCTTGAAATGCACGGCGATCTCGGTCCCTCCTTTCGGGAGCCGCTTGCCGACGCGGACAAAAAACGGGACTCCCGCCCACCGCCAGTTGTCCACGTTTATCTGGAGGGCGACGAAGGTTTCCGTCGCAGACTCGGGGTCCACGTTGGCCTCGTCCCGGTAGGCGGCCACGCGTTTGCCGTCGATCGCGCCGGCCCCGTATTGCCCGCGGATCACATTCTTGGAAACCTCTTTGCCTTCGAGCGGGCGGAGCGAGCGGAGCACCTTGACTTTTTCGTCGCGGATCGCATCCGCATCCAGCCCGGCGGGCGGCTCCATGGCGGTGAGGCACAGGAGCTGGAGCAGGTGGTTCTGGACCATGTCGCGCAGGGCGCCGGCTTTGTCGTAATATCCGGCCCGGCCCTCGACCCCGAGCGGCTCGCTGGCGGTGATCTGGATGTGGTCGATGTAGCGGGCGTTCCACATCGCCTCAAAAAGGGCGTTGGCAAACCGCAAGACCATGATGTTTTGCGCCGTCTCTTTCCCGAGGTAATGGTCGATGCGGTAGGTGTCCGCCTCCGGAAAGGCCCCTTCGACAAGATCGTTCAGGTGCCGCGCGCTCGGAAGGTCGGTGCCGAACGGCTTCTCGACAATCACCCTCGCCCAGCCGCCGTTCGCGCTCTTGTTCAGCCCGCTCTTCCGCAGGTTGTCCAAAATGACCTCGAACTGGTCAGGCGCGGCGGCCAGATAAAAAAGCCGGTTGCCGCGCGTGCCGCGGGCGGCGTCCATGCCCGCGAGGCGCTCCGCCAAGGATTCGTAGCCCGCCAGATCGTCGAACCCGCCGCGATGGTAGCAGACCGATGCCGCGAAACTTTTCCAGAGCTCCTCGTGGATGTTCTGCCGGGAATGTTTCCGCGCGGCCTCCTCGAGCTCACCTCGAAAGACTTCGTCGGATTTGTCCCGTCGAGCAAACCCGACGACACTCATCGCCGGTGGCAGCGCCCCGTCCGCCGCAAGATTGTAGAGCGCCGGAACCAGCTTCCGGTGCGTGAGGTCGCCTGTTGCCCCGAAAATCACGAGCGTGCAAGGCTCGGGCGTCGCCCGGCTGCTCAACCCCTCGCGAAGCGGGTTGGTCTGGATGGCTGGATTCGACATGCTCCCTGCGTATTATCCGTTTGCCACGAGCCTTTCAACCGGGAAGGTTGGTGGCATGGACTGGCCGAAACTCCTCAAAATCGCAGAGACCGAGGTCGCCGCAACGATCGCCGAGCTGCCAGAACCGGTCCGCAAGGCTCTCCGCGAGGTGCCGGTGCTCCTCGAAAAACACCCCTCCCGCCAAGATGTCGCTGACGGCATCGAACCCGATACCCTCGGCTACTTCGACGAAGACCCCGTCGCCCGCATCCGCCTCTGGCTGGAAAATATCCGGGACTACGCCGAAGAGGAGGAACTTTCCTACGCCGCCGAGGTCCGCACCACCCTCCTCCACGAAATCGGCCACGTCCTCGGCTGGGACGAAGACGATGTCGAGGAGCGAGGGCTCGGGTGAGCCCGGATTTCAAGGGGATCATTTGCTTTATTTTTTATTGAAGGGGCTGGCGGAGTGCGGTAAATTCCGGCAAATCAGATGAGTGCCATTGCAGAAAAAATGGTTGGGGAGGAATCCCGCCTGAGCGAGCTGGAGATCGAGGCAATCGAGATGTTCATCAGTTTTTTCAAGCTGATCGGCCTGCCGAAATCGGTGGGGGAGATTTACGGGCTGCTCTTCGTGGCGACGCGCCCGCTCTCGATGGAGGATCTGATGGGGCGGTTGCAGATCAGCCTCGGGGCGGCGAGCCAAGGGCTAAAATTGTTGCGGTCCGTCGGGGCCGTGAAAGTGGTCTATGCGCCGGGGGAGCGGCGGGATCACTACGTGGCGGATCTCGAGCTGAGCAAATTCGCGACGTCGTTTATCAAAGAGGAATTGAAGCCCCGTCTGGAGCGGACCCTCCAGCGGGTCGAGCGGATGGAAAGCCTCGCGAAGGAGATGGACCCGAAAGAGCGCAAGACGGCGTTCCAAAGAATCGACCGCCTCAAACACTGGATGGAACGCGGGCAGAAAATGATGCCCTGGATTTTGAAATTTTTGGTGAGCTAGGGCGCCGCCATGGCGCAGACCTGTGGAAAACAGGAAAAAAATCAAAAAACCCTGCATGGACCAGTGGAAAATTCCCGCTGACGACCAAAGGCGGCAGCCTGCCTTGCGCGCCTGCGGCGCAAATGCCGAATGGGATTTCCAGCCATGACCCACCTCCGACAGATCGAGTCCGAGAGCATCCACATCCAGCACCTCGATGTGGACAAAGCCGCCCGCGCCGCCATCAAGAACCAGAAGCCGTGCGTCCTCTGGTTCACCGGGCTCTCCGGGTCCGGGAAATCCACCGTGGCCAATCTCGTCGAGAAAAAACTCCACGAGCTCGGGCGGCACACTTACCTGCTCGACGGCGACAACGTGCGCCGGGGGCTCAGCAAGGATCTCGGGTTCACCAGCGAAGACCGCGTCGAGAACATCCGACGCATCGCCGAGGTCGCGAAACTCATGGCGGACGCCGGTCTCATCGTGCTCGCGGCGTTCATCTCGCCGTTCCGGTCCGAGCGCCGGATGGCCCGTTCCCTGATGCCCGAAGGAGAGTTCGTCGAGGTCTTCATGGACACCCCGCTGGCCATCGCCGAACAGCGCGACCCGAAGGGGCTTTACAAGAAGGCCCGCCGCGGGGAGCTCAAAAACTTCACCGGCATCGACTCCCCCTACGAGACACCCGAGGCCCCCGAGATCCGCCTCTGCGCCGGATCGCGCTCCCCGGAGGAACTCGCCGCCGAAATCCTGGATTTCCTGGCTCGCGCCAACGGGCCCGCAACTGAACCCCCGCTTCCCCAACCGTGAACGACACCCACACCGAAAAATGGACGACGGTCATCGCCCCGCACGCCAGCATTTTCCACATCCCGTTCCACGAGATCTGGGCGTATCGCGAATTGATCATGCGCATGGTCCACCGCGATTTCGTGTCGCGCTACAAGCAGACGATTCTCGGGTCGTTCTGGTACATTTTGCAGCCGCTTTTCACGAGCCTGATGTTCACCCTGGTGTTCAACAAAATCGCGAAGATCTCGACCGGGCAGATCCCGCCGATGCTGTTCTTTCTCGCAGGGACGGTTTGCTGGCGCTACTTCAACGACTGCGTCACGAATACGGCCTCCACGTTTGCGGGGAGCGCCTCGCTTTTCGACAAGGTTTACTTCCCGAGGTTGGTCGTGCCGATTTCCCAGCTGATCGTCAACCTGATCGGGTTCGGCATGCAGATGGTTTTGTTCCTTTCATTCTTCGTTTTCTACTATTTTCAAGGGGCGGCTATTTCGATGGGCTGGCGGATTATTGTCCTGCCTGTGCTTCTTCTTCAAATGGCGGCTCTCGGCCTGGGGGTCGGGTGTTTTGTCACCGCCGTGACCACGCGGTTCCGCGACCTTCAGGTCCTGCTGTCTTTTTTCATGCAACTCTGGATGTATGCCAGTTGCGTCGCTTACCCGTTGAGTGCGGTCCCGGAAAACATGCGCCCCCTGTTTATGCTCAACCCGATGGTCGTCATCATCGAGGCCTTTCGTTTCGCCTTCATGGGTCAGGGGACCGTGACACTTTTTGAGGTGACGATCAGCGGCATTCTCAGCGCCGTGATCGTCCTCGTCGGCTTGGTCCTTTTCAACAAGACCGAGCGGACGTGTGTGGATGTCATCTGAATCAGGGCCCGGCCTTCCTCCTTTTCTTTTCCATGTCCGACGTCGTCATCCGCGCAGAGAACCTATCGAAGAAATACCGCTTGGGCGTGATCAGCCGCAAGATGCTGGTTGACCAAATCGAGAGCTGGGTCTGCCGCAAACTCGGGCGTCCTGACCCCCACGCGCAGGTTTTCGAGCAGCATACCGACCGCATGCCGACAGCTTATGATTTTTGGGCGCTGCAGGACGTGAGCTTCGAGGTCCGCCGGGGAGACGTGCTGGGAATCATGGGGCGGAATGGTTCGGGCAAATCGACGCTGCTGAAAATTCTTTCCCGCATCACGGCGCCGACCTCCGGGAAGGCCTACATCAAAGGGCGGGTGGCGAGCTTGCTCGAAGTCGGCACCGGGTTCAACCACGAGCTGACCGGGCGTGAGAATGTCTATCTGAACGGCAGCATTCTCGGCCTCAAGAACCGAGAGATCGATGACCGTTACGACCGCATCGTCCAGTTCGCCGAGATCCCTGATTTTATGGACACGCCGGTCAAGCGCTACTCCAGCGGGATGCGGATGCGTCTGGCTTTTGCCGTCGCCGCCCACTTGGAGCCGGAAATCCTCATCCTCGACGAAGTCCTCGCCGTGGGGGACGCGAAGTTTCAGGAAAAATGTTTGAACCGGATCGACGACATCCGCAGCTCTGGAGTGACCGTCCTCTTCGTCTCGCACTCCGCGCAGACGGTCATGGCCCTTTGCACCCGGGGCATCGTTCTTGATGGCGGGCGACTTGTCGGGGATGGAACGGCCAAAGAAGCCGGCGAGACCTACATGGAAGCCCTCCACCTCGAACGGTCGAATCCCACAATGGCCGGAATCGCCGATAGCCGGCTCGGACGCCACGCCGGTCAGGTCGCCGAGTTTTTGGTCAAGAACCTCCAAGGCGGGCGACTGGTTCTGGATATCCCGGTCGAAACGCCGAACGGAATCCGGGTCGTGGAGGTCGGCTGGGTCTCGGCGTCCCGGCTCCAGACGATGCGGACCGAACCGACCTGGAGCGCGGCCCCGGACATCGTCGTGAATTTTATCAGCATGACCATGTCGCAACACCAGGCGGATGAACAGCGGCACCTTTTTGTGAAATCCGGGGCGAGGGAAAGCTGGGTGGTCTGGCCGAACGGGACCGTCGAGCGCTACCACGAGGTTTCGTTGAAACCCCTTCTCGCCGATTTTCCAAAACAGCTGGATTTCCAGTAGAAAACGAGATCCCATGAATTGCTGCAAACGAATTCTTCTGAATCTGGGAAAGAACCTGATTGCCCGCGCCACCGGACGCTGGGTTCCCAACTACCCCGTTGAAGCCTTCCAGCACGGGACGATGATCTTCTCGCAATGCGGCGAGGACATTCTGGTCGCCAACATTTTGCAGGCGATGGGACATACCGGGGAATGGACCTATGTGGACGTCGGTTGCTTCGACCCCGTCCAGTATTCCAACACCTTTTTCTTCTATCTCCGCAACGGGTCGGGGCTGGTCATCGATCTCAGCGAGAAACACCGCCAGCCGTTCAAAAATCTCCGTCCGCGCGACAAGTTCATCTCGGCTGTTCTATCTGATTCCGTGGCCCCGGTGGCGGTCCGCGCAACGGGGAGACCGACGGACTCGGTTCTCCCGGGCGCAGCTGTCTGTTCCGACAATGCCGCGCATCCAGTCACCCTTCGCTCCGTGCTGGAAAAGGAATGGCCAGCCGGGAAGCCTATCTCGTTCCTCGATGTGGACTGCGAAGGGCACGACCTCGCCGTCTTGAGATCCAACGACTGGGCCCTTTACCGTCCCTGGGTGGTCGTTGTTGAAGAGCTTTACAAAACAAATGACCCCAAGGGAACAGAAGTCGAACAGTTCATGCGGCAGAACGGCTATGCGCGAATCGCCCGCGTCCGCATGGCATCCATCTTCACCGACGAGCTTCGGGGCGCAAATCCTGACCCCACGAAACAACTCCGCTCGACCGAGTGCCACCCGACAAGTGCGTCATAATAGGAGCCTCCCAGACGGAGGCCCATAAATTGAATCGTTCAAATGAATACTAAAACCGAAAACCGGTTTTCTCTGCGAGATCTGGGGCGGCGCGTGAGAAATCGCTGGACCCGGGCTAAAACCGGTCAACGTGCCGGCCTCGAAAGGCTCCGGACAGCCCACCCATGGCCGGACATCTCCGCGCTGTCGGGCGAACCACCATACCTCTGGACCTTGGACGGCGGTGGCCGCCATCTCATCATCGACCTGATCAGACAGGAAAAGCCCAAGGTGTTTTTGGAAGTGGGCGTTTTTCTCGGTGGATCGGCACTGCTTTGGCTGGAACACTCGCCCCGCGATATGACGCTGCTTGCCGCCGATTCCTGGCATGCCGCTGCGCAAGAGTGGATTATCGACATGGGGCGTGACCCGGAGCCTTGGATCACCGATCTGGATCTGGTGCGATCCTTGCGGGATCCCCTGGGTGAGCATGGGATGTTCAACGTCGCGATGCACAATCTGCGGCGCTTTCGCGACAGGGTCATCCCTTTGCGGATGCCTGCGGCCGATCTCTACCCGCATCTGAAAAAGTTTTTGGATCCAGACATCATCTACATCGATGCCAACAAGGAAAGGGAGGACTATTTCCTCGCGCACGAAATGTTCCCGAGCGCGACCCTGTGCGGGTGTGATTGGGAATGGGCCGACGCGAGCGGCGAATGCCCGGTTCAAGACTACGTCGGCGAAATCGCGAGAATCCGACGGTGTGAAGTGATTGCGGAAAAATGCACCTGGATCATCAGGAGCCGGTAAACCCTAAAAATTGAGATAAGAGAATGCCCGGGAACTCAAAAGACTTCACGGACCCGCTGAGATACAGCGACCTCATTGTCAAACTGTTCGATTGGTTGATATTACCTCGGGTGTTCAGAGGGGATATTTACCTGGCCAACAACCCCGAGATAAAAGACGAAATCGCGCGGTTGCAGATCAGCCCGATCAAACACTACAAAAAATTCGGCAGAAGTCAAAACAGGCGGTATTTGCCATCTCTTTCTTCCTTTTCTGCGAGCAAGAGCCCTGTTGCATTTTTCATATTCAGAAGGCCCGAACTCACGCGGGCGGTTTTTGAAAAAATCAGAGAATACCAGCCTGACATTCTTTTGGTGGTGGCAGACGGCCCGCGAAACTCGCGGGACGCCGTGCTGCGGGACGAGTGCCTAGACATCGTCCGACAGGTCGACTGGCCATGCCAGTTGCTGACAAACATATCCGAAAAAAACCTGGGCTGCCGAAAACGCGTTTCGACCGGGTTGCACTGGGTGTTTCAAAATGTGGAGGAAGCCATCATTTTGGAAGACGATTGTCTGCCCCATCCGGACTTCTTCCATTTTTGCCATGCGATGCTGAATTATTACCGGTCAAAACCGAGGGTCATGCACATCAGCGGAACATCAGTTTTGGGGAGAGAAATCACCCGCGATTCCTACTGGTTTTCACGGCACAGCGACATCTGGGGATGGGCGACTTGGAAAAGGGCCTTCGAGCATTACGACCCTGACATCAATAACTGGCCCTCTTGGAAAAAATCTCTGTTCGGGCCCCTTCTGACATGGCCGAATAAAATCGAGCGGAAATTCTGGCGCGAGGTTTTGGACAGAGCGTATGACAAAAAGGTGGACACCTGGGATTTCCAGTGGCACTTCAGCATTTACAGAAATCGAGGGCTGGCGGTGGTCCCTCGGGCTAACTTGGTGCAAAATATCGGGGTCGCGGTCGATGCGACGCACTGCCAAAGCGACAATCACACCGTCGCGAACTTAAAAACCTTTGGGTTGCACGGTTTCGAAATGCCGCGCCGCATAACAACCCGGCCCGTTTGGGACGATGTGGTATTTTGCATCCGTTATTTGATGCCGGGAAGAATCGAGTTTTCTCCGCCACCCGAGGGAAACCCCAGCAATTACACGCAGGCGGTCATCACCCATGATACCCCTTCGCCGAACCAGGGCGTGGGTGCCGTCATCGCGTCGCTATTTGAAGGCAAGGAGGATGCCATCAACATCCATTCCACCGTCAACCATGATAACCGGACAACGGGCTCGATCCCGGGCATCAAAATCTCATCGCCGCCAGGCCGGGAACCAAGCCTCGCAGATACCGTCGCCGAAATTTCCAGAAAACTGGGAAGGAACCCCATCACCTCCGCGATCGTTGTTCCTTACTCGGCGCAGGATTGCTTGAACGGAATTGCTGTTTCGAGGATATTCAAGTGCCCTGTGTCTGTATGGATCATGGACGACCAGAACATCCATGCCAGCGGAATACCGGATGCGCTGATGGCGGAACTGCTTGCGTGCAGCGCCAAGAGGTTTGCCATATGCCGCGAGCTCTCCGAAGCCTACGCGGAGCGCTTTCAAACGGATTTCCAAGTCTTGTTGCCCCCTGAGAAGCCGGCCCATCTGACGACCGCTCCCCTCGCTGCTGCCAAAGGTCGGCCCCTCCGGTTTGTGACGTGCGGCAACGTTTGGAGCGAGGACACGATGCGCAAAATCATGCGGCTGGCCCAGCAAAACGAGATCGTGCTGGACTGGTATGGGAACATGGGGCGGCCTTTTCTCGCCATCCAGGACAAGGAATTGGAAAACGCCGGAATCATGCCCAAGGGCCTGGTCGGAAAACACGAGCTGATTTCACGCCTGCGTGAGTATGATATCGGCATTGTCGTCATGCCGCCCTTGGATGATCCCACTCACGGGTGGCAGGCCAAACTCAGTTTTCCGTCAAAAATTGTGACGTTGTCCGGGTGCGCAAACCTGCCGCTTCTTTTCATCGGCCCAAGCTCCACGCCCGGGAGCAATTTTATCATCGAAAACGATATCGGAACTGTATGCGATTGGCAGGTTCAGGACTTGACGGAATGCATAAGCAACCTCACGGACAAATGCGATAGCTATCGAGCGAATGCCGCCAAGACGGCGCCAAAGTTTCTCATCTCCCCGGATATTTTTTCGGCTCAAAAAGCGCCCGGATCGCCAGGTCGGCCAATCGGCGATGTCCAACTGTTTTTGGAGGACATCAAAGCGCGCGGCTTTATGCCCCGGGGCATTCTCGACGTGGGAGCGAACAGGGGCAGTTGGACCCAGATGGCGCTTTCTGTCTTTCCGACGGCCCAGGCAGTGATGATCGAGCCGCAGGATGAAGTGGAGAGTTTTTTGAAAGATCTCGTCTCGTCCGATGCCAGGTGCCAATATTTCAAGGTGGGAGTAGGCCGGGAGGCCGGCGAACTGGTCCAAACGATTTGGGAGGACACCTATGGTTCATCCTTTGCCGTGCCGCCGGATCAAGATCTGCTGAAGACGGGAAAGCAAAGGATAACTCCCATTCGGACGATAGATGATATCCTCGAGGAGATCTCTGAAAAATTCGCGCCGGATCTTGTCAAAATTGACATCCAAGGATTTGAGCTTGAGGCGCTGAGGGGGGCGCTCAGTCTTTTCGGCAACACCGAGGTCTTTGTATTGGAAACAACTCTGTTGTCAAACAACCCCCTCTGGCCAGAAACCCGCAAAGTCATCGAATTCATGGGAGAGAGAGGTTATGAGATATATGACATTTCCTCATACCTCAGAAAGCCCAGTGACGGTTCCCTGGCGCAGGTGGATTTCGCATTCGTCAAAGACAAGGGGAAGTTTCGCCAGAACCTGAAATGGTAGTTTGCACCGCCTGACCTCGAACAGGGTTATGGGGGTTTTGCCTCCAGCTCCGGGGCCCTTCATTCGGTTAGCTTTCCTGCGGCACTGTCTCTTCCGTTGCCGGCCGATAGCATCGCTTTTGGTTTGACAAAACTTAATCTTTTGAAGAGGCTTTGCCTCAATTATGCCATCACAGCTTGCCACATACAAGAAGCTCAAAAATGGAATCGAAGGATTTTTTCCCGATGAAAGCGCTGCACTTTGGGACGCTCTTTTGGAATTTCAGGAAACAAAGCGGATCCGTGGCAACATGATCGAAATCGGCGTCTGGAAAGGGCTCTCGGCTCTTCTTTCCTCGCTCCATTTGGACAAAAACGAGCAATTTGTGTTGGTCGACCTTAATGACAGTGGCAAAGCGACTCTCTACCCCGTTCTCGGCAAGCGAATGCGCTTCATCAAGAAGTACTCCTTCCAACTCGAAGACAGTGACTTGACCGGGCTCAGGAACGGCTGCCGCTGGTTGCATATCGACGGCGATCACACGGCGTCCAGTGTAACCACCGACCTCAACGCCTGTGAGCCGCTGCTTTCCCAAGAGGGGATACTAGTTATCGACGACTTTTTCAGCCCGAGGTACCCTCAATTAACCGAAGCGGTTTACGCCTTCCTTGCATCCAACCGATACAAACTTTCCCTTTTTCTGTGCGGGTGGAACAAAGCATATTTTGCCCGGCCTCTGTTCGCGCGGGTCTATCGCGCGATGGTTCGGGAGAGCTTGGCAGAGGCTCTGCACGGGAGAGGTATCCATGCTTTTCAGATCACCAAAACCGCCCCCTTGGACGAGTGCGGGGCCTTCGGCATAACCGACCGGTTCGTGGATCGGGACTACTACGGAATGGACGACTCCCCCGACGAGTTGCCATTATAGGGAAAATATGCCCTTGCGGGCGAGCGTCGGCGAGAAACCGAATGCGTCGCGTGCAGGCGACCAGATTCAGAACGGTGATTTCCACCACCTGATCTCGGGCATGGTGGTGCGGGATTAGTTCCAGGATTGAACAAGACGCAAAATGACGAACAGATCATTGGAGAATGCCCTGCTTGAACTGCTCTGTGGTCCTCCCAGGCGAACATTGCTGGAGCGAATGGCCGGGGCACTTAAAATAAAGCGGGGCTTTTCCCCATTGACCGGTCTCCCTGCTTGGGACAAGTGGCATTCGCTTTTTCCTGATCTCAACTGGCTCTGGAGCCGCATGCGCGATGATCGCTCCCGTCAAGTCCTCTCGCACCTTGTTCTTCACCACCTGACGGGAGGGGACTCCCATGTCCTCTGGCGCGGGCAAGATCTCCCGTGGCCGCCCCCCGTTCCAACTGCGACGCAGGAGGAGACGATCGCCACTTCTTTTCGCGGGATTTGTCTCCATCGCCGGGCATTTCATTCGGTTGGCTTTCCCGCGACCCTGTACTGCCCGAATGGCCGGCCGAACGAGATATTCGAGCTTCAGCAATACGCCGATCCCAAGCACGGCCTGTTTGTGGAGCCTGGAAACATTGTCATCGACGGTGGCGGCTGTTGGGGAGACAGCGCGATCTATTTCTCCCATCTCGCCGGCTCGGAGGGCCGAGTCTTCACGTTCGAGTTCCTTCCGGAAAACCTGGAAATCATGCGGCGAAACTTCGGGTTGAACCCCGATCTCTCCAGCCGGATCGAAATTCTTCCCCACCCCATCTGGTCGGAGACGGGAAAAGAGATGGCTTTTCTTTGCGACGGTCCCGCCACTCGGGTCAGCGCCGGGATTCAAGCTGGCGGGCAGAGCATGAAATTCACTTCGACCACGATTGATCACTTGGTCCGAAATGGAAAAATGCCGCGTGTCGATTTCATCAAGCTTGACATCGAAGGAGCGGAGCTCGAAGCGCTGCGGGGGGCGGAGCGCACCATCCGCGAGTTCCGTCCTCTCATGGCTCTCTGCGTCTATCATTGCCCGGATCACTTTACGCAACTGGCCCGGTTCGTCGATTCCATCCATCCCGACTATCACTTCTCGATGGACCACTTTATGAACGGGCCATGGGAAACCGTGCTCTACGCATCTCCCAGATAAGCGCACACACAGGACCACATGCGTGTCGCAATCATGCAGCCGTATTTTTTGCCGTATATCGGCTACTTCCAGTTGATGGCGGCGGCGGACAAGTTCGTGCTGCTCGACGACGTGAATTTCATCAACCGCGGCTGGATCAACCGCAACCGGATCGCGGTCAACGGCCAGCCGTCGTGGCTGACGGTCCCGCTGACCGGCGCCAGCCAAAACCGGCTGATCCGGGAAATCGACATTGCCCCTGACGATGGCTGGGTGCGGAAAATGCATCGCGCGGTGGTCGCGGCTTATGCCAAGGCCCCACAGGCTGGTTCGATGGTTCCTGTCTTTGAATCGTGGCTCTCAAAAGCGTCCGGAAACCTCGCGGATTTCCTTTCGCGCACTCTCTCGGAAACGGCGGCCCGGCTCGGGATCAAAACGGAAATCCTTCCGACGAGCAGCATTTTCCCGAAAAATGGCCTCAAAGGCCAGGATCGCATTCTCGACATCTGCCGCCAGCTCGGTGCCTCGATCTACATCAATCCTCCCGGCGGGCGGGAGCTCTACGAGCCGCGGCTATTTAGCGACGCCCAAGTGAAGCTATTTTTTCTGCGCCCAAACCTTGGCGCGCTCGACTTGGCGGGGGCGCCCGAGGATGCCAGCCTATCCATCTTGCACGTCCTTCTGCACAAGAGCCAGGGGGATGCGGCCCGGGCAGCTCACACCTTCGATCTCGACCCGGCCTGAGGCCAACACTACCATGAAGCTAAATCAATTATTCTCCGAGGTGTTCGCGGTCTCCGCCGACACCATCAACGACACACTCGAACTCAAGGACATCCCGACCTGGGACTCCATGAACCACATGGTTCTTATCGACCGCCTGGAAGGCACGTTCGCCGTGCAACTCTCGGGAGACGAAATTGCCGATATGAAGACGGTGGGAGACGCGCGGAGGGCGATTGAAAGCCACGGGGGGGCAATTTGAAAATCCCCCAGACAAAAGTTCTCGTCACCGGCGGGGGCCGGGGAATCGGCCGCGCCCTTTTGGAAGGCTTTCACCGCGATGGGGCCCTGGTTGGAATCTTCGAGCGCGACCCCGCTCTCGTTGACGAACTGCGTGCGGCTTTCAGCGGGCTGGGAGGAGTCTGGAAGTGCGATGTCTGCGATCCTGATTCGGTGGATCAGGCCATCGAGCAGGCTGCCAACGAAGGTTTTGAGCCGGATGTCCTGATCAACAACGCCGGGATCATCCATAGTGAGCCGCTGGTGAACATGACTGTCCGGGGCGACCGTGTGCATTCGCGCGAGAGCTGGCGCCGGGTGCTGACAGCAGATCTCGATTCGGTGTTCTTCGTCACCAGCCGTGTGGTGGACCGGATGATGCGGCGACGCTGCAAAGGTTTGGTGATCTCGATCAGTTCGATATCCGCCTGCGGCAACCCGGGCCAATCCGCTTACAGCGCGGCCAAAGCCGGGGTTAATGCGCTCACGCTGACCTGGGCGAAAGAGCTCGGGCCTCTCGGCTACCGGTTCGTCGCCATCGCGCCGGGTTTTTTGGATACCCCATCCACCCGGTCGGCCCTGAGCGAAAGCGTGCTGGCCCGGCTGCAGCAGCAAATCCCATTGAGGAAACTCGGCGGCACGGATGCCATCTACAGTGCGGCCCGGCACATTGTCGAAAACGATTATCTGACCGGGACCGTGATCTCGGTCGATGGGGGTTTGACATTGTGAGGGAGGAGCGCCCGATTCCATTTGTTTCCAATCTCGGGATGGCATTCGAGGAAGTGGCTTCCCGACATGCCTCGCGCGCAGCCTTCATTTACCCCGGCGGCGGACGCTTCACCTATGCCGAGCTTGCGCGGCTCACCGGCAGAATTGCCTCGGGCTTGCATGCCCGCGGTTTCCGCGAGGGTGATGTCGCAGCCATCTTCCATGACAAATCCCCGGAAGCCTACGCGGCGATGTTGGCCTGCCTGCGGCTTGGCGTTCTTTACACGAACCTGGATCCGGAAAGCCCGTGGGAGAGGTTGCGGAAGATCCTTTCCAACTGCGCGCCGCGGGGGCTCCTCAACTTTTTTCCAAAGCTGCCGCACGCCGGATCGCTCGCGGGCGGCGCCGTTCCAGAAATCCTTGATGGGCCCAGCCTCGCAAAAGAAGCGGTCGCGCCGGAGCAGTTGCCGGGGATATCACTGGTTACCGGTGGTACTCCCGCGTATATCATGTTTACGTCGGGATCCACCGGACAGCCCAAGGGGGCGGTCATGTCTCACTCCAATCTCCTTGGCTTTATCAACTGGAGCCGGGATCGGTTCGAGGTTACTGAGGAGGACGTTTTTACCAATGTCAACCCGATCTTCTTCGACAATTCGGTGTTCGATTTCTACACGTCGATCTTTTCGGGGGCGGCACTGGTTCCGGTCACTCCCGCGCAGGCCCGCGACGCGCGCATGGTCGTCCGTGCGGTGGGCGATGCGGGATGCACGATCTGGTTTTCGGTTCCTTCCTTGCTGGTCTATCTGCTGACCACGCGCGCGCTCGGGGCGGACAGTTTTCCCGCCGTGCGGAAGATCATTTTTGGGGGAGAGGGATTTTCCAAGCCTAAGCTCAAACTGTTGTTCGACCTGTTTGGCTCCCGTGCCGACTTGGAAAATGTGTATGGCCCCACCGAGTGCACCTGCATCTGCTCGGCCCACAAGATTGGCCAACCGGATTTTGAGGACATGCAAAACCTGGCGGCGCTGGGACAGCTCGCGCAGAATTTCTCCGGCGATATTCTGCCGCTGGATGCCGCCGACCCGGAATTCGGGGAGCTGTTTTTACGGGGCCCCCAAGTTGGCCTCGGATACTACAACGACCCGGCCCGCACCGAGCAATCTTTTGCACAAAACCCATCCCACCAGCTCTATCGCGACATCGGCTACCGCACCGGCGACCTCGTCCGGCGCGATGGTCGGGGATGGCTCCATTTCAAAGGCCGCGCGGATTTCCAGATCAAGCACATGGGCTACCGGATCGAACTCGAGGAGATCGAAGCCGCGCTCAACTCGCTCGATGGCGTCCGCGAATGCGCGGTGATCTACCAGAGGCTCGGCGACGGGCTCGGCCAGATTGTCGGTTTCGCCGCAGTGGATGCCCATCGCAGCCCGGAAGATCTGGTCAGCGGGCTGGCTTCTCTCGTTCCCCCATACATGGTTCCGCGCCGCGTCGTCTCCATGGCCGAATTGCCAAAAAATGCCAACGGCAAGATTGACCGGCCTGCCCTGGCCGCCAGTCTCAAGTCTGGAGCTGCGACGTGAGCGCGCAGAATGTCGATTGCGTTTAAGGCGGTACCAGAATAACCTTGCTATTCCACCTTCCCGCTCAACCGAGCCCAGCTTATACGATGAAACCCCTCGTTCTCTTTGGATCCGGAAAAATCGCCGAAGTCCTGCTCTATTTTTTCAGGAACCACAGCGACCGCGAAGTGGTTGCCTGCACAACAGACCGGAGCTTTTTGCCGCAGAGCGACTGGAACGGGCTTCCCGCAGTGCCTTTCGACGAGGTTGCCCGCTCGCACCCCCCCGAAACCCATGACATGTTCGTGGCATTGGGCTATCAGGACCTGAACGGGCTCCGCGCCCGCAAGTGCGCCGAGGCCCGCGCGCTCGGTTACAAGCTCCCATCCTATGTGCATCCGGACTCCGGGCTTCCCCGGGACTGCGTCCATGGCGACAATTGCTTCATCATGAGCCAAGTCCTCGTTCATCCCCGGGTCAAGCTTGGCAACAATGTGTTCGTCTGGAGCGGGGCGATGGTTGGCCACCACAGCACGGTTGGTGATAACTGCTGGCTCACGTCCTGCTGCAATGTTTCCGGCGTGGTCACGCTGGGCGACAACTGCTTTTTGGCGGTCAACAGCACCGTAGCCCACTCCGTCCGCGTCGGTGCCGACTGCTTTATCGGGGCCAACGCGCTTGTCACAAAGTGCAGCGGAGACGGCGAGGTCTTCCTCGCGGAGGCCAGCAAGCCCTTCCGTCTCAACAGCCGCCAATTTCTCCGCATGTCGCGGTTTTCCGATCTATGAATAAAATCCCATCCATCCTGCCATCTGCGCCATGAAGACTTGGGAATTGGATTACTTTGCATCCCCGGCGACCCGGGGGCCTCTCGTCGCCGCTCAAGCGCAGTGCGAAGGAACGATCAACGATGGAGAACTGATGGATTCGGCTGCCCATGTTTTCCATGTCACCGGCGGATTGCCAGACTTCAGGGACTCGGGCGCTCTTTCCGAAAAAGCCAAGACCGTTCAAAGTTTTTACGATGGGAGGTCGGAGACTTATGACCAGTATCTTCACCTCACCTTCCTCACTCACAACGAGAAAGAGAACGAGGTGAGGAACGGGTTTGTTGACCAACTGGAACTCTCGCCAAGTTCCAGTGTCCTCGAGGTGGCTGCCGGCAGCGGACGAGACTCCGAAATCATCGCTCAACGTCTCGGCCCATCTGGCACGTTGTGCGTTCAGGACATCTCCGCCGGCATGCTCTCCAAGGCCAAAGAAAAACTGAGCGGCCGGGACTGCCGGGTTTCATTCGCCTTGGCCGATGCCTGCAAATTACCCTACCAGGACCGGGTTTTTGACGCGGTTTTTAGTTTTGGGGGCCTGGGGGAGTTCCCCGACATTCGCGCAGCACTCAAGGAGATGGTGCGCGTTTGCAAGCCTGGCGGCAAAGTGGTCGTTGGCGACGAGAGCATGCCGGTTTGGTGGAGAGAGACCGAGTTCGCCAAAATACTGACCATCACTAATCCGCAGTTCAATGCGCCGGTCCCCTTTGCCGACCTCCCGGTAGAGGCCCGGAAGGTGCATGTGAGATGGGTGATCGGCGGCGTGTTTTACCTGATCGACTTCGTCGTCGGCGACGGCCCACCCAGCGGGAACTTCGATTACTCCATTCCGGGCCCTCGCGGCGGCACGCTTCGAACACGCTATCTCGGCCAGCTCGAAGCGGTCACTCCAGAGACGAAGGAACTGGCTCACAAAGCGCGGCTCGTACGCGGACTCAGCATGCACGACTGGCTCGATCAGGCCGTAAAAAAGGCCGCCGAGGCGGATCTGGGCCAGTAAGGCGGGCGGGGAGCCTGCATCTCCATGACAGCCTTTCATTGGCAGAGCCTAGGCAAGGTCTTCGGCCCAGAGATGGGGCCGGAGTGGATGGGGAGCCATGCCCAGGTTCCAACCCCTCTTGTGGATGAGGAGGAGGGAATTATTCGGGTTTATATCGCGTCACGCCCGGAACGAGGAAAGACGCTCACGGGCTTTGTGGACCTTGATCTCCATGATCCACGAAAGATCCGCGACATCAGCAGCGACCCCGTTTTGGAGCCGGGACGCCCGGGCACTTTTGACGAGCATGGAGTCATGCCGAGCTGCGCGGTGCGTGTCGGGAACGAAGTCTTCCTTTACTATAGCGGCTGGAGCCGTTCGGTTGGTGTTCCCTACACCAACTCGACAGGCCTTGCCGTCAGCCGTGACGGCGGGCGGACATTTCAAAAGATCAGCGAGGGCCCGATCCTTGCCAAATCCATCGTTGACCCCTATTCGGCCACCTCGCCATTCGTGCTGAAAAAAGACGGCGGGTGGTTGATGTGGTATTGCTCTGGCACCGGCTGGATTGAAAATGGGGAGAAGTTGGACCATGTCTATGATATCAAACTGGCGACTTCGGAGGATGGCATCACATGGAGGCCGACAGGATTAGTTGCCGTTTCCGCGAACGAAACCGAGGAGGCACTCACCCGCCCGTGGGTGTTCACCAGCGAGGGGCTGTGGCATCTGTGCTACTGCCACAGGCGGGCGACGGACTTCCGCGACGGCGAGGGGGCGTACCGATTCGGCCTGGCTGTCTCGCCCGACCTCGACCACTGGCAGGCATGTCCCGGCGCATGTGAATCATGGCCCCGCGAGGAGTGGGACAGTCGCGCGCAGTCTTACCCCGCAGTCGCAGAGGTCCAGAAGAAGGTCTTCTTTTTTCACAATGGCAACGGATTCGGGGCCGAAGGATTTGGCGTCTGGACCCTCGATGGGTAGCCCATGGAAAAATCAGGCAACGAGGAAATTCTGACCGAGCGCTATGTGCTCCGACCGATCCGTGCGGACGATCTCCCGGATATCTGGCCGCACGTCTCGGATCCCGAGATTTCCCGCGACATGTCTTGGGCCCCTCACTCCGATCCCGACGAAACGCTCTGTTTTCTCAAAAGGCTCGAATCGGACCGCGCATCGGACCGCGGATACACTTGGACGATCCGGACGAAAACCCACGGTGATTTCTGCGGAATCTTCTCGCTGATTGCCGTTCAGCGCAGCCACCGGGCCCTGACATACGACCGGGCGGAACTGGCCTATTGGTGCGCCAGGAGGTGGCAGAGATGCGGGGTCATGTCCGAGGTTGGAACCGTTGTCATATCGCATGCGTTCGCCAACCTTGGGATCAACCGGCTTGTCGTATCCCACCACGTTGGGAATGTCGCCTCAGAGCGCCTGATCCAGAAGTTGGGGTTCACGTGTATCGGACGCGAGCGGCAGGCATTCCGCAAGAATGGGCGCTGGATTGATACGCGGTATTATGAGTTGCTCCGATCCGATTTTTCAACTCGGACACATAAGACGAGTCCGTGATGTCCAGGGCCGACATGCCAGAAACACCCGCCGGACATTCAAATTCTGAAACCAAAATCCTGCTGCCACCATGAAGATCTCTGAAGACAAACAACCGCCGCAACCCCGTTTCGAGCACCAGAAGTATGCCAGGGAACGGAAGAGTTACCGGGAAATGCTTCCGCTCCTTCTGGGTCTTGATTTCTCGGCCGCCGACCATATCCACCATTTCCCGGCATTTGCAGGCGAGTTAACCCTGGCACGGTATTTGAGTCTTTACGAGGCTTACAAAATGACATCGGGTCTGGCGGGTCATATCGCAGAAGTGGGCATCGGGACCGGATCTGCAACGCTGCTCTTCGCCAAGCTGTGCCGATTGTTCGAGCCTCATTCCCTGACTTTGGTGCACGGTTTTGACTGGTTTCAGGGGGCCGCACCTACCAGCGAGGAAAAGCACATCGCTCCGGGCGAGTGCCGGACATCTGAGGATTTGGTGCGGGATCTCGTGCGGATCCAAGACCTCGAGGGCATTGTCCACATCCATAATCTGGAGGTGACGACCCAACTGAAGGCGTTCCTCGACGAGCAGCAGCATCTCCTTTTTAAACTGGTGTTCTTGGATTGCGGGATTCACGATGTGGTGGCTGCCAGTATCGAGGCTCTCTGGCCGAGGCTTGTGCCAGGCGGGGTGCTCGTCCTCGACCATTACAGCCACGAATTTGCTCCGGGTGAGGCGCGCGCGGTCAGGAACCTTCTGCCGCATGCCGTGTTCAGGCAGTTTCCTTTCGGCTGGATGCCAACGGCGTATGCAGTGAAAGAGTAGTTTTGGATTTTTAACATCATGAAGTCAGCTCTCCACGTCGGAGGCCCAAACATTGGCAGCCGGGCAGATTTCCTCGAGCGTGTTAATGACATCCTTGATCGCCGTTGGCTGTCGAACCGCGGTTGCTACGTCCAGGAGTTCGAGGCTCGCTTAGCGGACTTCCTTGGCGTGCGGCACGTTGTTGCAATGTGCAACGCCACGGCCGCCTTGGAGATTTCCGCCCGCGCGCTGGGACTAACTGGCGAGGTGATTGTTCCCTCTTACACGTTCGTCGCAACAGCGCACGCTTTGCAGTGGCAGGGAATCACGCCCGTCTTCGCCGATATTGATCCGGCGACCCACAATATTGACCCCGCGTGTATCGGGCGGCTCATCACGCCGCAGACAAGCGGCATTGTTGGAGTCCATGTCTGGGGACGGGGATGCGAGACCGAGGCCATCGAGGCGGTGGCGAAGAGGCACGGGCTGAGGGTGATGTATGATGCCTCACACGGCTTTGGATGCACCCGCAAGGGGAAGAGGCTCGGCGGCAATGGCGAGTGCGAGGTTTTCAGCTTTCATGCGACTAAGTTCATAAACTGCCTTGAGGGAGGAGCTGTGGCAACCAACGACGGCGAGCTCGCCCACAGGATGCGCATGATGACGAACTTCGGTTTCACCGGCTACGACCGGGTCGAATACCTTGGCATCAATGGCAAGATGAACGAAATATCAGCGGCCATGGGGCTCACCAACCTCGAGGCAATGGAGGAAATCATTTCCATCAACAAGAGAAACTACCTGGCATACGGTGCCGGTTTGCAGGGCCTGCCGGGGATTTCGCTTGTCCGCTACGATCCCTCCGAACTCAACAATTACCAATATGTGGTCGCCGAGGTGGATCCCGGCTCGTGTCCAACAGATCGCGACGAGATCGTCTCCGCGCTGCATGCCGAGAATGTGATCGCGCGAAAATACTTCTGGCCCGGCTGCCACCGGATGGAGCCCTACGCAACGCTTCAGCCCAACGCCGGGAATCTTCTTCCAGAAACAGAGAGGATAGCCGGGCGGGTTATTGTGTTGCCAACTGGCCAAGCGGTCGATGAACCCGCGGTTCGGCAGATCTGCGGCATCATAGCCCGGCGCGTCGGACGCCCTCGCTTCTCCACCTGAAATAATGGCCGTCCTTCTTCCTGACGCGAAAAAATTGGCTGGCCGGAGCCGGAGTCCGGTCAAAGTATCCGAACAACAGTGGCCCTCGGATGCTGAGCCGCTTGTCTCATTTTGCTGCATCACTTACAACCACGCCCCTTACATCCGCGAATGCTTGGATTCTTTCCTCGCGCAGGAAACCACATTTCCTGTCGAAATCGTCGTTCATGACGATGCGTCAACGGACGGAACCCGCGAGATACTGAAAGAATACGAAGCCCGGCATCCCGGGCTTTTCCACAACATCCTGCAGGACAGCAACCAGATGTCTGTTGGCGGGGACATCAACACCCTGCTGTTCACAAAGGCCCGCGGGCATTACATTGCTTTGTGCGAGGGGGACGACTACTGGACGCTGTCTGGAAAGATAGAAAATCAGGTTGGATTCATGCTCGAGAACCCTGATCTGGCAGGCTGCTTCCATAACTCGGTGTATGTTAGCACTGAAGGCCAAGTCATCGACAGCAATTACTTTAGCAAAGAGAAGACCCTGTTCACGCAAAAAGACTGCATCGAAACGCTTCTCAGCCAGTATGCCACCAGCTCGCTTCTCTTCGTGCGGGATGCCGCAAAAACCATGCCGCCATGGTTCCTCCGGCGACCGTCCGATTTTTTTCTAGACCTGTTGATAACCGGGAGCGGCCCTCTCGGTTTTTTGTCCATCAACGCATCGGTTTACAGAAAACAACAGACTGGCATCTGGAGCAGGATGGATTGCGTCAGCCAATATATCGAGCAAATCCGGAGGTTTCAGGTCTTGTTGGAAGAACCAGATTTTTCCCGAAGCTATGCGGATCTCCTGCATGCTCGGATTGAAGAATACAAAAAGAATTTGTATTCCGCTCAAGACCATTGGAAAGAAGTCTCCGAGCTGGACGAGCGCCTGAATCAACTTTCCCGCGAAAACGCCGTGCTCCACGCCATCGCCTATCCAAGCGGTCTCTCTGGCTTGGCCAACTACATTTTCCGCCTGTTCCCGCTGCTTGCCACGGGTTTGAAAGCGCGACTTCCAGAAAATATTCGCAACCGGATCACAGGCGCTTTCCGACGGGCAAAGAAACACGGATAACCAGGCAGGCGGACATCCGTTTTCTCTGCTCCGGGCACCCGGAGTTTTCGGATTTGATCTCGGGCCGGGGCAGATGAGCCCATTCGTTACATGGCACCTTTTTCCATAACTATCATCACCCCCTGCCGGAATGCCGGACGGCTTCTCGTGGAGACGATTGATTCCCTGCGCGGGCAGTCTGCCGTGCAGTCTGGGTCGGTGGACTTGCAGCATGTCGTGATGGATGGCGCTTCGACGGACGACACAAGGGATGTCGTGGCCAGGTTCCCGGAGATCGAGTTTGAATCCAAGCCGGACAGCGGCATGTATGATGCGCTGGCGGGCGGTCTCCTGAGGGCCCGCGGGGACGTGATCGGATACCTCAACGCGGGAGACATCCTTCACCCGCGCGCCCTGGACGTCCTCGCGGAGGTATTTGCCAATCCCGGGGTGGACTGGGTCACGGGTTATTCGACCCAAATCAACGACCGCCTGCAACTGACGTCCGCGTGCCGGCCCGCCCGATACCGGCGGGAGTTCGTGGGCAACGGATTTTATGCGGATGACAGGTATCCTTCCTGCATCCAGCAGGAGTCCACTTTTTGGTCGAAACGACTCAGCCAATCGGTGAATCTCGAGCGGCTTCGCACGTTCAAGCTGGCAGGGGATTTCTTCCTTTGGACGGAGTTCGCGCGGATGTCCGAACTCCATTCGATCAACACTCTTCTCGGGGCCTTCAGAATCCACCGCGGCCAACTCAGCGAAAACATGGCGGACTACCGGAGAGAGGTCGAGCGGGTGATCCGCCCGCCGACCAGGAAAGAACGGTTTACCGCATGGTGGGAGACGCGGTGCAATCCGGCGTGGCGGGGGGCGCTCTGGAAATTCACCCTGGGACAATCCCCGGCCCGGATTTTCGATTTCAATCACCGGGAGCAAAGGTGGGAGCCGAAATGAAAGCCGCACGATGAAATTTCCCGTCACATTTTTGTGGGTCGAAAACCCGCGGTCCAAACGTCTGGCCGATGCCCAGATCCGTCTCAAGGAAAGCATTCTGGCCTGGGGCTTGCAGCCGCTGCCGTTTCCGGCGGGCCCGCGGCTGGTTCCCTTGGGCGATGTCTTGAGGCATGCGCGGGGCAGATCGGAGGGATCGGCTTTTGTCTGGTGCAATTCCGACGTGGTGCTGACCAAGGATCCTTTTGACGTGCCGGATCGTGCCACTGTCTATGGTTTCTACCGGAGGGAAGTGCCCTCCGGCGAGGTCTCACACGGTGTGGACATGTATTACATTCCGGCGAAGTGGTGGGACGATTACCTGTCCAAGGATATCCCGGAGCTTTATCTTGGTGCATCCTATGTGGATTGGTGGGTATCCCGCGCCATGCAGAAAGCCGGGGCCTACGAAAACCTGGAGGGATATATCGACCATGTGACGCATCCGCAGTCCGCGGCGGCTGGAAAGGACTCGAACCCTTACTATCAAAAAAACTTCCGTGCCTACAATTGCTGGGCGGCGCGGAACGGCCTTGCTCCCATTCCCGCCCCGCCGCATCTGATCCCCCGCATCGGGCATGTCTGGGGGGTGAGGAGCCTGCTGGAAAAACTGGCGAAGCGGGGAAAGCCTCCGGGCCGGGGCTAGGCCGGCTATTTTTAACTTAGGATACCCTGCAGGATGCTAAAAAAATTGTCGAATTTTCCCGTGCGGGTTCTGCGCCGCCTCTACCAGGAAGCTGGACTCTCGCGCGAAAGGATCTACCGGAATGTTCCCCTCGATCCGGTGGTTCCGCCCGTGGAGTCGAACGGCCTGATCGCCGCGTCGATCCGGCATGGGAAGCCTTGCATGATCAGCCGGTTCGGCACGCCGGAATCGCTCGCTCTCCTCAACCACCTCGATCTTCTCGCGACGCGGAGCCCGTCGCGCCTGGCTCGCTGCCATGCTTTCCTTCAAGGCCGCTGGGACAGATGGGAGGAGAAGATCAAGGGCCTGCTCTTCAACAATGTCGGGCTGTTTCCGATCACCGACGCGAACCTCGACCGCTTTGCCGCGTATTATATGTCGCAAATCGAGTCCATGGACATGGTCGGCGTGTGGAAGATGGTTCCCGGGGAGTCGTATTTGATCAAGCGCTGTTGTCCGGAGGCCCTGCGTTTCGACCCTTCGGCGCTCGAACCCTACTTTTTCGACAACCCGTGGTCCATGGCGTTGGAAGGGCGGAAGGTTCTCGTGATCCACCCCTTCGCCGATTCCATCGAAGCCCAATACCGCCGCAGGGAGCTCCTTTTCCGGGACCCGCGCGTGCTTCCCGACTTTCACCTGACGACCATCCGCGCGGTCCAGTCCCTTGCCGGGAGCAAGACCGCATTTGGGGATTGGTTCGAAGCTTTAGCATGGATGCAGCGCGAGGTGGAAAAGGCGGACTTCGATGTTGCGATTATCGGGGCGGGGGCGTATGGGCTGCCGCTCAGCGCTTGTGTGAAGTCGCTGGGCAAGGTTTCCATCCACATGGGTGGCGCGACGCAGATCCTCTTTGGCGTCCGCGGGAAGCGGTGGGATAACATGAAGGAATTTTCCGAGATCATCAACGGACACTGGGTCCGCCCGGCTGCGTCCGAGATGATCGCCGGGGCGCAAAAAATCGAAGAGGGCTGCTATTGGTAGCAAGCTCAACCTTATGAAAATACCTGAGCGTTTCATGCTGGCTGTCAGCAGCGGGCGGAGCGGCACCAAGCATCTCTCCCGAATATTAGGGCTTCTGCCGGGGGTTGCCTCCCTGCATGAACCCGAGCCGAATTTTGTTGCAGAGATGCGTGATGCCCAGGATGACCCGTGTATCGCCACCGAGTTCCTCTTTCAGAAAAAGATCCCCGCGCTGGCCGCGATCACCCAGAAATATTATGCGGAGATCAGCAGCTTGTGGTGCAAAGGGCTGCTGCAGGCATGGCTGTCCGAGCCAACCCTGCCCGTTCCGGATTTGATCCTTTTGGACCGGGATCTGCGGCGGATTGCGTTGAGCATTTTCCGGCTTGAGCTGACCCCGGAGCGGACCCACAACGGACGCGAGTGGTATCTGGGCCCATCTGCCAAAACCGCGCTGCTCAAGGTAGGCGACTTCGAGAAGTGGACGGACTATCAGCTTTGCTACTGGTATGCCCTGGAGGTCGAGGCGCGAAAGCTGGTGCTCGGGAATCTCGCCGCCGTGAAGGGGGGGCGGGTGGTCCGGGTGGATATTGAAAAGCTCCGGTCGTTCCGCCGCCTCTACCGCTTGGTGGATGCGCTGGATCTTCCCCGCCCGGGACCCCGCGAGCTCTACTCGTTCCTGTGGCTGCTGGGGAAAAAATCCAATTCCCAAGGCTCGGAGAGATGGGCATGTCCCCATGAACAGAGCCAGCTTGCCGACTGGGAGGCTGAAGTGATTCAGGCAATCATAGCAAATGGAAACCGGTTGCCGCAGGCGGGATGACCGCGAGCCGGTGAAGCCGTCCGATCCTTGACCAGATCTGCCAAGAATAGCACTAGCGCCCCGATCCTGTTCATTCACTACGGGCCGGCTTCTTATCTGCGCCGGACGCTGAGCTGTGCGAGAAAAGCTAATCCCGACAAGCGGATCATTCTTCTCGGGGACAGCGCGAACCGGCGCTCCGCACAGGGAGCAGCCGAGTTTTTCCCGTTTGAGGATTTTTGCTCCGGCGTCAAGCAGGCCAGGTTCCAGGAAGTGTTTCGGGTGATCCAAGGTGAAAGGCACCGCTTCACCAAGCTCGGTGGGATGGAGGCATGGCTGAAGTTTGTATTTCGGAGATGGTTTCTGATCGAGGAGTTCCTTGCGCGCGAGAAAATCGACTCGTTTTGGACTTTCGACAGTGACACGCTCGTCCTTGCCCCATTGGGACCGAGGGAGGCTCGGTTCAGGGATGTTGAAGCCACAACCCAATGCCGGGGGGAATGCCTGAACGGCTGGGTGGGGTCGTTCCAGCTGGTGGAGAGCTATACGGCCTGCATTTTGGAACTCTTTTCCGACGCCTCGTTTTTGGAGGTGCAGCGCGAACGGCTGCGGACCCACTCGGGGCTTGCTTTCAATGAGATGGATGCTTTCGGCGAGTTCAGAAGAAGGACGGGGGCGCGAACCATGCGGGCGGCTTCCGTGATCGGGGGCGAGGCCTTTGACGACGCGCTCGCTTTCGTAGATGGTTATGAGCCCGCTCCGGCTCCCATCCAGGGCCGGACTGCAATCAAGCGGCTTTGGACGTCACCCCGAGGTGGAGTTTGGGCGAAAACCGGCGGGGAATTCGTGCGCCTCCTCACCTGCAACATGAGTTGGATGCCGGATTATCTGTGGGCGAGAGTTTTGCGTTCCGCGAAAGCGGGGGTTCCAGATATCGCCAGCGCACAGGTCGATCCGGATGTTCTCCGGGACGTCAACCTGCGGGAGCCTTTTGGGGAGCTGGCCTCTCGCTCGCTTCACGCGATATTTTTCCGGGCCCGGCGATTTTTGATGGTCAGGTAACCCGCAAATCATTCCCGGCTCCGCTCCACAGAAACCGACCGCGCGGCAGCGATTCGGCTATGGAGCGAGAAAGTATCCCAAGCAGGCGCCCGCGAACACCGCTCTCACCGATTCCCAACCACCATGAGCTCCCAATCGACGGCGCCCTTTTTCATTATTGGGTCAGGCCGGTCCGGCACGACGATGCTGCGGCTTATGCTGAACATGCATTCCAGAATCCGTGTTCCGCGGGAGTCCTGGTTCATGATGGACCTGATTGATGCCCTGCCAAATCATTCCGACCTGACGGGCGAGCAGAGAAATCTCGCTTTCGGGATCATTCGCAGCCATCCCCGGTGGAGGGATTGGGAGTGCGATGACGGCAGGCTGGCGGCGGCCGTCATGGGCGCGGGCCGCTGCAACCTGGCCGTGCTTATCGACAATGTTTACCGGAATTGTTCCCGGATGGATGGGCGGGTGCGGTGGGGGGACAAGACCCCGAAGCATTCCCTTTATTCGGGCAAGCTTGCAGGGTTGTTTCCTGAAGCGAAATTCATCCATGTGATCCGGGATGCCCGGGATGTTTTTCTGTCGATGAGGATGGCGCATTGGTATGGCGGTTCGCCTCGCAGGATCGGGAAATACTGGAGCGGAACGACGGGAGCGGCCTTGCAGCCCCGGACGATCTGCCCGGAAAGATACCATGAGGTCCGCTACGAGAGACTCGTGACGGATTCCGAGGGAGAACTCAAAGCGCTCTGCCGCTTTTTGGGAGAGGACTACGAGCCGCAAATGCTCGATTTTTATGTGGGGGCCTCGGATGAGATCGCGCCATGGGAAACGAAGCTGCACGAAAAAACGCGGCGTCCGCCTCGGCCAGCCGACATCGGGCGCTGGGAACGGGAGTTGCCCCCCCTCCTCGTGTTTTTTTATGAGTCGGTCGTTGCCGACAGGATGAGGGAAGTCGGCCAACAACCCCGGTTTGGAAAGCGCTGGCAGCCGCTCCAGGCGCTTGTCAGGGTGGCCTTTCGGCTCCATGAATGGGTGCTGGATCTCCTCGTCCGCATCGCCGGGCGCTCCCAAACAGCATTTGGCCTGAAATGACGCGGATCACAAAGTATTGTTTTGCCCGAATCCCCCGCAGAAATACTCCGCTTGATCGCCCCTCCTCTCCATGCTTGAACGTCTCAAATTGCTATTGAACCGGAAGCGTTCGTTTCCTCCTTTCATCCTGGACCCGGCGGGCTCTGCGCGTGGGTCCACCGTCATCTCCTATCTCGGCTGGCCGTTTCGCGAAGGCTGGAATTCGCCCAAGGCCCGCGGGCATACCAACGCCTTTGAGGTGGTGGCCATGGCGGAGGCATATCGGGACCTCGGATTTCGGGTGGAGGTCACGGATTGGGACAACACGGGATATGTTCCCCCTGGCGACTGCCGCATCGCCGTGGATATTCACGGCAACCTCGAACGCTGGCGCGGGTCCCTTCCTCCGGCTTGCAAACGCATTCTCCACGCGACAGGCCCGCATTGGTTGTTCTGGAACCATGCGGAGCTCACACGCCTTCAGGCCGTGCGCGACCGGCACGGCATTGCCCTGCGCCCGCGACGGCAGGTCGAACCGTCCCGGGGAGTGGAAAGCGCAGACGAGGTTGTGGTTCTCGGCAACGAGTTCACCCGGAGCTCGTTTCTCTTCGGCGGGAAGCCCGTCACGCGCGTGCCGATCTCGTCGGCATACGAGTTTCCCTGGCAGGATGGCCGGGATTGGGAGCGTGCCCGGCGGAAGTTTTTGTGGGTGGGAAGTTACGGGATGGTTCACAAGGGATTGGACTTGGCGCTCGACGCGTTCGCAGCTCTGCCGGATCTTGAGTTGACGGTCTGCGGGCGGCCGGAGAAGGAAGACGATTTTTTTCGCCTCTACGAGAAATTGCTGCTCAAGACGCCGAACATCCGGCTGCATGGCTGGCTCGACATGGCGGCGCCTGACTTTGCAGAAATCGCCCGCACGCATGCGGCGGTGGTTTATCCGTCGAGCGCGGAGGGCGGGGCGGGAAGCGTGATCCACTGCATGCACGCGGGGATGCTTCCGGTTTGCACGGCGGAGGCTTCCATCGACCTCGAGGACTTTGGCGTGCCAGTCGAATCCGGGACTGTGGAGGCGGTCCGGCACGCCTGTCGCACGGTGGCGGAAATGCCCGCAGCGGAGGTGGAGGCGCGGGCACGAGGTGCCTATGAGCATGTGAAAAAGGCGCATACACGGGAGCAATTCCGGAAGAATTACAGAACGTTTGCCGAGCGAATGGCTGAAGGGATATTATAGCAGGTTAGTCCTTGTGCCGGGGGCGATTCGAAAAGAAGAACAGCCCATTCAATTCCTAGATTTCGATGCTTTTCAACTCGGTTCCTTTCCTCATCCTGCTGTGCACCACGTTCGGCTTGTTCTACTTGCCGGCGTTGCGACGTTTCCAGACGCCGGTCCTCATCGTCTCGAGTTTCGTTTTTTACGCTTACGAAAACCCCTGGCTGCTCGCGCTGCTTTGCGGCTCCATCGCGGTCAACACGCTCCTGAGTTACGCCATCGTCTTGCGCGGCCTCGCCCGGCGCGCGGTGTTGGTGGCGGCGGCCATCCTCTTCAATGTCCTTGTGCTGGCGTTCTTCAAATACAGCGGCTTCATTTACAGCAGCCTCTTTGGAGGGGGGAAGGAAAGCTCCCTAGGGCATTTTCTGGTGTCCATCCCGCTGCCCATCGGTATTTCCTTTTACACGTTCGAGAGCATCAGCCTCATCGTCGATATCATCCGCCACCCCGATGGGCGACCGGATTTTGTTCGCAAATCCCTGTTGCCCCACTTGGCGAACACCGCGTTGTTTGTCTCGTTTTTTCCGCACCTGATCTCGGGGCCGATCTTGAAGGCGCACGATTTCTATCCCCAGATCGTGCCGAAGCGCTTCCGGGATATTCCTTGGGACGCCGCGTTTGGGGAGATCGTGACCGGGTATTTTCTCAAGATGGTGGTTGCGGACAATCTCAAGGACTTCACCCTTTGGATGGAATACCCCCACTTCCAGAGTCAACCTTCGGGTCATCTGCTCGCCCTGATGGGCGGCTTTTCCTGCCAGATTTTCGCCGATTTCGCGGGCTATTCCTTGATCGCGCTGGGGGTTGCGCGGCTCTTTGGCTACAAGTTGGTCAATAATTTCAATTACCCGTATATCTCAGCTTCCCTGGCGGAGTTTTGGCAGCGCTGGCACATCTCCCTTTCCCAGTGGCTCAGGGAATATCTCTACTTTCCACTGGGGGGCAACCGCAAGGGGCCCGTGCGGACCTATTTCAATCTTTTTGTGGTCATGGCGATCGGCGGCCTGTGGCATGGGGCCGCCTTCAGCTACGTGGTGTGGGGCGTTTTTCATGGCTTCGGGCTCGCGGTGGAACGGTTCGTGGGAGACTTGACCAAGGACCGGCCCGTCAACCCGTGGGTGCGCCCGTTGAAAATCTTCTGCGTCTTTCTGTTTGTGACGGCGGCCTGGCCGCTCTTCAAGTTCCCGCAGTTCAGCCATCTGCTGGGCTTCTATGGCGCGTTGTTTTCCAATACGCACTTGCCCAGCAAACCGGCATTTCTCCAAGCGGTAGCCTTTTTCTGTTTTCCCGTGGTGGCCTACCACGCCTGGCATCTGTTCCGGCCCACCCACTGGTCGGCGGCGGTGGAGCAATGGCGTCCGGCGGCGGTGGCCGCCATGCTGTTTGCCATCCTGCACAACAGCGGCTCGGCGGGACGCTTTCTCTATTTCCAGTTTTAATCCCCTATGATTTTGCGCTGTGCCCTTTGGTTTCTTGCCATTTTCGCTGTTTACAACCTGGCCACTTTGGGGATGGAACGCTGGCTGGCCGCGCGCAGCAATAGCTTTTTCTGGTCGGACCCGGCATTCTACAAGCCGGGAATCGAGATGCGCGCCCAAAAAGGGCTCTACGGGGACATCGATGGCCGTGATGTTATTGTCGGCTCATCCCTCACGGAAATACTGCCGGCGGATCTGCTGGGGCCGTCGTTTGAAAAGATGAACTTCATCGGCGGCTGCCCGCTGACGGGCTTGCAGATTATCCAACGCGCCGGACGGCATCCGCGCCGGATTTTCATCGAGAGCAACTATGCCCTGGCCCGCTACAAGGATGACAAGACGCTGGCCAATGTTTTCGACCCCTGCCTCTACCGCTTGCGCCGCATCTTCCCTTCGTTGCGCTCGCTCAACCGCCCCTCGAATGTTTTTCTTCTGGCGCTTCTGCCTCTCCTGAAGGCGGAACCCCAGGCGGACGCGCAAACCCGGCGCCTGGACCTCATGAACCTGCCTGTAAAGGAGGACGACTACCCGATGGATGAAGCGCACATCCGTGCTGCCCTCGACCTTTGGCTCCCGGAATTCGGCTATTTTGGGAAGGATGAAGGCGCGGTGAAGCGCGTGGTGGATCCGTTCTGCAAACTGGTTGGAGAGCTCGAGAAGCGCGGGATCGTGGTCTGTTTTTATGAGATGCCCATGCATGCCGAGGTGAACGCCTGCAAAGGCTACCGCTTGTTGCAGGAACGCTTGCACGAAAAGTATCCGTCCAGCCGTTACCTTTGGGTGCATCCAGACCCGAATTTCAACTACCACACCCTCGATGGATTCCACCTGGCAGACATGTCAGCCAGGGCTTACGCGCAACATTTAGTGCGGCAGGTGGAACAGGCATTTCCCCGATGAAGCCTCACTTTCCTATGCGCCTTTTGCGGCTATGAAATCCGTCGCAGCCGAGTTGGTCCGGTCGTCGGCCGGCAGGCGGCTTCTCGGGCGGGTTGCGGGAATTTACGATTCCCGGATTTGCACCTTGGAAAACGTCCGGCGGCAGGCTGGGAGCGGTCGGCCCGGCGCAAAATCTTGTCTTCGGTTCTCCGTCGGGATCCCGCACTTCAACCGGGGCGCAAAGATTTACCGGCCGCTTTTCAACCTTCTCAACCATCCTGCGGTTGGGGAAATCGTGATTGTGGACGACGGCTCCGAGCCTTCGGAGTTTTCCGCTTTGGAGCGGGCGGTGGCAGCGGTTGACCCATCTGGGCGCGTGAAGATCCACCGCAGGGAGCGGAACCTCGGGGCGCTGCGCACGAAGCTCGAATGCGTCGAGCGCTCGGCTTCCGAATGGGTTCTTGTCCTCGACAGCGACAACACGGCGTTCCGCCGCTACCTGGACCGGCTCGCGGCGCTCGAAGCCCCGTCGGCCGATGTCTTCTATTCCGCGGGCTGGGCCTTCCCGCATTTTCCATTTCACGAGTTTGCGGGCCTGAAGATCGGGTTCGACATGGCGGCGGACCTCACGGTTTCTGGAGCGCTCCGGCGGATCTACATCATCAACGATGGAAACTACCTCGTTCACCGGGATTCCTACATCCGATCGGTCTCGGCCATCGGCACTGTGGACAGCGATGTGGCCGACGTGATGCTCGTGAACTACCATTGGCTCTCGCAGGGCGGCCTCTTGGAAGTTTTACCGGCTGCTTCCTATTTTCACCGGGTCCACAAAGGCAGTTTTTGGAATCTCACGCAGGACGAATCCCGGAAGCGGGTCGCGGAGTTGTTCTCCCGCTTCGAGAGAGGCTTGAGATGGGACGAAAAATTTGGGCGCTCGCTCAATCGCGTTTCCTAGCGAAATAGATCCGCCGATGGTTGGTGGCCAGACGGCTGGCGTTCGCAACCGGGGGGTGCAGGACGTGGGCCGACTGGATTTGCGGAGAGAATGACCGGACGTCAACGATCACAAGGGAAAATCCCGCGGCCTCGAGACGGCCGGGGAAATCGTCCCCATACATCCGGACGTGATCTTTCTGGCCGAATCTTCTCTCGCGCTCCTGCTCGGATTTTACCAGCGGGTCTTCGTCCGTGCGGGACGGCGGGTCCATCTGCGGAACGGTGAGGATGGCGGTGCCGCCCGGGCGGAGAACCCGGCAAATTTCTCGAAATGCGCTCGCGTCGTCCGGTACATGTTCCAAGACATCGCAGCAAATGACCACGTCGAACGATTGATCCGGGACGGAGGGCATGGCGCTGATATCGAGCTTGAGGTCGCAGTCGCCGCGGTCGAAGTCGGCGGTCACATACTTTCCTGCAGCCTGGAAGATGCGGACCCGGAGCTGGCGCTCGGGGGCAAAATGCAGAATCTCTTTCCCGGCAAGCAAGGTCTGTTCATCAAGACCCGGAATATCCGCATGGCCGTCCAAAGCGGCGGCGAGCATCCGGTGGCGGACCTGGCTGCCGCAGTCCGGGCAAATGGTCCCCGGATGCCACTGGTCGCCGGTGAAAGCACGGCCCTCCCACCCGCACACATTGCACTTGGTCCCCGACCCCTCCAGGCTGGCCAGCAGGGTTCTTTTTTTCCGCGCGGTTTGGCGGTCGTGCCACCAGCCACCCAAGCTGCGGCGGAGCGAAAGCGGAATGAGAAAACGCATCAGGTTCTATAGACTCGAATACGGCGATTTTTGTAGAGGAATTCTGAAAGAATTTCTTAATCGCCGTTTTCAGGATAAAGAAAACGGCCACAAAGAGGCGCGAAAAGACCCGAAAAAAAGGGGGCCACAAGAAAAATCAAGGCCCGTCAAGGTTCCTGTAGGGCCTCGACTCGCAATCCTTCGATGTGGCCGAAGTGCCGGATGTTTTTTGTCACGAGCGGCAGGGAAAACGTGACCGCCACGGCGGCAATCCAAAGGTCGTTCTGCCCGATGGCCCGGTATCCGGGCGAATCCTGAAGCGCGGCACAAATCCGCGCGTAGGCGGGAACAACCGGCTCCGCGTCGTTCAACAAAACCCCGATCGAAAGAAACCCCCGCACTTTTTCCGGGTCGTGGCCCGCGCGAATCGCCCCGTGCCAGAACTCGCCCTGGACGATCCACGGCAGGCCAAGCGACCGGGAGGAATGGGCCCTGGCAAAGGATTGCGCCCACGCCTGCCCTCTCCAAAGACCAACCAAAAAACTGGTGTCCGCGATCAGTTCCACGGATCGGCTTTTTTTGCGGGCCGGCTGTTTGCCGAAGCATCCATCACTTCGTTTCCAGGCAGGTGCGCGGTGTCATTCGCCTCAATGAAATTCAGAAAAGCCCCGAGTGTCCCTGGCTCCGGGACGATCCGTTTCACCACATGGGAAAACGACTCTTTCGGGCCGCGCTTCCAGACCTTGAGCCGCGTGTAGGCCGCCTCGTCGAGCGTGATCGTTTTCATGCGATCATGCTTGCACGAACAGCAACACGAATCAAGGCTTTATTCCGGTCTGGGAGATGAAACACGGGAAGGGTGGAGGAAAGTGCCGCGCATGCCCTCAGCGAGGGGATGACGGTTGTCGCCAACAACACGCGGGAGTTCAAAAGGGTTCCGGGCCTGCGGGTGGTGGATTGGACGAAAAAGCAATGAGAACAACCGGGACGGTCGTTCTACCTTCTGGGGCGGCAACGCCATTCCAGCCCTTTCATTGCCGCATCAGGGTTTGACGCGCAGCCCGGCGGATTTGGCCAGCGCTGCTTGGCGGCCGTCAAACGTCAGGAAAACCCCCGCGTTCAGGGCGAGGGCGGATGCCACATGCAACAGATCCAACGTCCGTTGGCCGGGCTGCTTTCCCGAGAGCTCATCGGCGAGCCTGTAAACCTCCGTGTGGTTGATCGGCGTGTGAACAAGGAAACCTTCCCGCAGATCGCCGTCGATCTCCGCAAGAATCCGGTCCGCATCCGAACGTTGATCCCGATACATCCGCTGGCGGATCGAGTTCCGCACCTCCACCCGGTTGAACGGCGTAAAAAGGATCTGTGGCGCGATGCCGGACATGAACCGCGCCGCTTTGGAGTGCAGGCTGTCGATATTCAGGTAGAGCGACGCCAGGAAACTCGTGTCCGCGTAATACATCGGCTACTTCTCGAAATCCCGGTGCCTTTCCTCGCAAATTTCCCGCACGGCACCCGCCGGAAGGCGCGGCCCGGCAGGCCGTCGGCTCCAGCGCGCCCGGATGTCCGCTTTCGTCGGCTCATTGCGTGTCGCGGGCGGCAGCGAAAGCAACGCCACTGGCTTGTCCCGCTTCGTGATCGTGATGAATTCCCCCATCTCCAGCCACCGCTCGATTTTCGGAAAATTCTGCCGGAGGTCGCGGACGGTCGCTGTTCTCATGTGAAACATGATGGTTCACCGGCGGGGATTTGTCAATTTGGATAACTTGACGGGGGATGTGACCGCTGGCACAACCGCCCCAAGGACGACCTGCTGCTCGGGCGCATCGCCTATTCGCCATTCGTTTTCTTGCCCTTCCTTGCAGCCCCTGCCAACGTCTTTCTCATGATCGCCGCGTCCGACATTGATCGCATGAGCGTAACCGAGAGACTGCAAACGATGGAGCTCCTCTGGAACTCGATTTCACGGTCGGGTGGCTCTCCGGCCTCTCCCTCATGGCATCAGGATGTTCTCGCCGCCCGCCGCACCAAGGTTGATGCGGGACAAGGAGAATTTCTGTCAGAAAATCCGAAAACCGTGACCCGTGTCGCGACCCCGGCGGATCTTCGCCAAAATACGCTCAATCGGCCTGTCAACGCCCGGAAATCGTGATAGGAATTTTTTCGTCCCCGGAAATGAAAGATCAAAACTCAACCGCAGACGACCAGTCCCTTGTTGCCCGCAACGTCAAGTGGTGGCGGGACCATTTCAGGCTCACCACCAAAGAGGCGTCCGATCGCCTCGGCGTCTGGCATTCCACATGGTCCCAATGGGAAAGCGGAAAACGCATGCCTTCACTCCTGAACCTCTTCCTGCTCTGCCGGATGTTCAATCTCCCCCTGTGTGCGATTCTCACCGCCGAGCCATCCCGGTGCCTCGCCTGCCCGTCGGCTGCCCACCTTGAGCGAGAGATTCCCCGCCGTCACCACCTGTGACATCGACGAGATTGTGTTCTCTCCGGGAACCGGAAAGCCTCCCAAACGATATGAAGAGTGCAATCCACCCAAATTTTAGAAGTGAGACCGAGATGAACGCCGGGGGTGTTGTCCACCGTGGCGGGGGCGGGCCTTCGCTTCTCCTGAGCCAGATTGCCCGGTTGGGTGCCCGGCTCGCCGTGTGCCTGGCGTTTGTGTGCCCGACAGCGTCGGCGCTGGCGGACACGTCCGGGAATTTCAATTACACCGACAACGGGACGTCGATCACGATCACGGGTTACGTAAACGCCCCGACGGGCGCGCTGGACATCCCGCCGAGCATCAATGGGAAGCCGGTGACCAGCATCGGGAGTTATGCGTACATGAGTTCCAGTGGGTTGACGAGCGTGACCATCCCCGGCAGCGTGACCAGGGTGCAGGACAAAAATCTTCAATCACGCAGCGAGAGGGAGCGTGTCATTCTCAGCCGCGTGTGAGTTGAGGTGGTGTTTCCAGAACGAGTCCATTCTACGGCTGGCATGAATGCAGCGGAAGGCGA
>Ga0209697_10000393_pt1 | contig 71553 bp, 58 predicted proteins | sample AliMusrvi5mmetaG_FD_184115 | JGI IMG/M metagenome (GOLD analysis project Ga0209697, IMG submission 184115) | Freshwater lake bacterial and archeal communities from Alinen Mustajarvi, Finland, to study Microbial Dark Matter (Phase II) - Alinen... | ecosystem: Environmental > Aquatic > Freshwater...
GTCGGTTCGTATACCATCACCGCTCATGGTGCCGCGGATGCAAACTACAACATCGCGTATGTCGATGGAACGTTCTCGATCGGACAGACGACACCGGACGGGGATGGCAATGCCACGCTTGATAACAGTAATCCTCAGGTCGTCATTACCGACGGATCACAGGCGGTCACGCTTGAAATCACGAATGGAACGACCGATCCGAGTATCGATGTCAGCGGTTTGCTTGGAGGGGGAGTGTCGGGAACTTTGCCGGAAATCACCATCAATACTGATGTGGCTGATGTGGTGATTCCAGATGGAACGACCGTGACTGGCCCTGCCGGATGGGATGGGATCATTTCCGCCCCAACTTCTGGCACGCCAAGTGGCGGCAATGCCCCAGCTGGTTTTGCAGTCGGCGACACAGTCATCACCCTGGGTTCTCCAGATGGCACAATCACTTTTGACACTCCAGTGGTTATCACCCTGCCAGGTGTGACTGGTGCGGTGGGCTATCGACCGGCTGGATCGACCCAGTGGCACGAGATCACGAATGTCTGTACCGGAACTTATGAGAGTCCAACCGGAGCTCCAGCGGGAGGCGAATGCGCCATCAGCAATGGAACTGACACCAAGATTCTGACCTATCACTTCACCTCCTTCGGTAATCTGCTCGATACGCAGGCTCCTGACGCCGTGAAGAGCCTCAAGGCGACCTACGGCCCGAAGACGGACGGCAAGGTCGAAGTTACCTGGCACGCCAAGGACAGTGATATCTCCAAGACGCTTGTCTACCGTGGTGAGACCAAACACTTCACGATGAACTGGGATTCCCGAGTCGCCAAGCAGAATAAGAGCGACGAATCCTATATCGACAAGAACGTCGAGCCCGGCAAGACCTATTACTACAAGGTCGTGACCGAGGACGCGGCGGGGAACCAAAGCAGTGCCGAAGTGATCAAGATTGTTATTCCGACGAACGGCGGAGTGGCAACCGGCGTGCTCCAGGCGACAGAGGCGGCACCGAATGACAAGGGTGAGACGGTCGGGGCGGGGACCGCAAGTGACGTTTCCGGGACTGTCTCGGGAGCCACGACCGGTGACCAGACCGTGACCGACAAGGGGGCGACAGTCCTCGGGGCGGATACACAAGCCGGAGGGTTCTGGGGTTCCGTCTGGATGTGGATCATCGTGATCGGCCTCGGTGCCGGAGCCGTCGCTATCTTCATGCGACGCCGTCCGAAGGGGCTCGTCTAAGGCGATTCCATCAGTGTCTTCTTTTGGGAAAGAACGCAACCCCGCCCTGTACCATACGGTACGGGCGGGGATTGTAGTATAGGCACTGGTACCCGATTGGGTTGTTTTCTTAAAGATATTTTACTCGACATATTCTTAAAAATGATATGTTGACTTCGACCGATCAAGCACAAATCCCTCCCCTCGAAGACTCGGTACTCCCTTTTCGAAAGGGAGATATCGATTACAGTACAAGCGAAGAAAGATATGTCTCCCCCTTTCGGGAAGGGGGAGCGAGGGGGATTTGTGACTGCGGATTGAGCATTTTTACTTTATAATAAATAAAACGTCGATTTTGTGCTTATCTTAGCACCAGAGAGGGAATCTCAGCCACCTAATCGGGAACCAGTGCCGTAGTATATATGCCGGAAACACAATATCCCGAAGGCTAAACCTTCGGAACCGCTTCTATACCATTTCTCAATAATTCACTCCCTATGAGGCGGTCTTCCTGCCCGTCTGCAACGATAGCATTTCGGGCAGGGAGATAGAGGGAAGGAGTTTCTTAGAAATGGTATTAGAACCGATTTTTTTACTTTTTCCAAAAAAAGTGCTTTAATAAGGGAAGAAAAGAGGATTGACTTTTTTGCGGAAAAGAGTATAATAGCAGGTTATGAATATGTACATCCTCTTACGCAAAATAAGTATGAATAATACGAGACAGTCCCAGCAGTTTTTTGCTGGGAGGATCGGAGTATCAAAGAAGAACATCATTTCCTCGATGTTTCTCTTCGGTATATTCTCCCTGTTTTCTTTTTTCGGTACTCCGACTGCCCATGGGAATAACGATAGTTCCATCTTGTCGGTCACGCTTTCTTCGCCGGCGCCCGGGAAATTTGCTGTGATTGATCCAGCTACGCTCGATGATGCAGTGAAGATCATTGTGACGGTTGATCCCGCCCTACTCGACCCTGCTGTATTTGACGTGGGTGATTGTACTGTGAACGGCGTCGATTCCTCGGGAAATTCTCAGAACAATAGTGATTCTACCTATACGATTTGGTATTCCTTTGCACCGGGCAATAGTCCATTTAACCCCGATTGGTCGGCGGGACATCTGCCAATCGACTGTACGCTCCAGGACGGACTTGGGCACAGTGCTCATTTCGACACATGGACCGATGGCAACACCCTGGCAGGAGACAAGACCGTACCAACGGTGACCAAAGCTGAAACGCAGGATATGGATGGTAATGGCAAGATCGACGCCATCAAGCTGACCTTATCGGAAGCCATCGATGATGGTCGACTAAACTTAGGAACGTATGACAATTGGGATGTCACTGGCTATTCTGGTGAATCTATCGGTACCGGCAGCGTTGTCAATGACAATATTCTCTTATTGCGGTTTACCGAGGGAACGAATTCAGACCTTGGTGTCACGCCGATAGTAACCTATACTACCCATGCCGATGGTGGAAGTATGATGAGTACGCATGATCTCGCTGGCAACGAGCTTGCTTCGGGTAGTTGGACGGCGACTGTTTCGGACACCACAACCACCACAACCACAACCACCACAACCACAACCACCACAACCACATCTGGTACGATTAAGGATCTTGCGGCGGAGTATCGTCCGGCAACCAAGGACGTCAAACTTATCTGGAAAGCGAAAGGGGATGCTATCTCGGAAGTGCTGATTTACCGCGGTACAAAAAAGCATTTCTCTAAAAATAGCAATTCGCGTCTCGCAAAGCAGAAGAGGAACGACAAGACCTATATCGACAAGAACGTCGAACCCGGCAAGACCTATTATTATGAAGTGATCGCTCGGAATGATGCAGGAAAAGAGATAAGCAAGAGTAAGGTTGTCAAGGTTGTTATTCCGAACGACAAGTTGATTGCCGTCAAAACGAAACGGAGAATGTCTAGCAAAGACCCTCTCAGTACGGAAACGCAACCTGTTGTGACAGCACCGTTGCAAGTCACTCCGACGAACAATGATCAGATGAGCGTTCCTTCGAACGCCGGAACCCAATCAGGGGAAGTGACCGATGAAAATGCTCCGACTGGGAACGGATTTCCCAGCACGGTTTGGACGTGGGGCTCTGTCAGCGTGCTTGTTCTGGTCGTCGTCGCGCTTTTCATGCGTCACCGTCGTCCGAAAAAATCTTCTGTCTCCTAAGAGCCTATCCGTTAGGAACATACCTACTGCGCCTACGATCTTCGGCGTAAACGCGTGTACCCCTTGTCGCCTTATCTACAGATAGGGCTCCGCTGGTTACCCGCCTTTCCGCTCGAAGATCGCGCAGCTCGTGACGGAGACCCTAACGGATAGGCTCTAAATCCAAACCTTCTTTGAAGTCGTGTAGATTTAGGGCGTAGCGCCGTTCTTCCGAAGGCTAAACCTTCGGAAACCATTGATCAGTGCTGGAGCTTGTATAACCCGAGGTTTCCGATGCGCTCGTAGCTTTCGATGGTCAGGTCGAGATCTTCCGGTCGGGCATCATATTCCGATTTCTTCGGGTTTTCCAGACTTTGGGCGATGAAGAAGACCGGTGCGCCGGCAGGGACATCCTCGATATGCCGGAGACTTCGTTGGAGTGTGAATCCCCGTAGGGACAAAGCGTAGGCGAGGGGTTTGTAGTAATTTTGCAGGTACTTCTGTCCGCCGAAGAGATAGGCTTCCTGCCGTGGCGATGAGCGGGTGACGATCGAATCGCGGACGGCCTCGAGTTCATCCCATACCACGTACTGTGCGTCGCTTCGGACTCCGGCCGCATGACGCTTTGCCTCGGAGACGATCGTGGAGAGATTGAATAAGACGAGGATGCCTAAAACGACGATCGGGACTCGACGGACGATTCCCTGTTTGGAAAATTTTTCCGAAACATATTCCGCCATCAGACCGAGCGAGAAGAATGGAACGGCGATGATGGGAAGCAAATAGCGCACCTGTCCATTGTGACCGACGACGGGAAGCATCACTACGAAGGTAAGGATGCTAGAGAGGAGTACGGCTCCGAGAAAGACCTTCTTTCGCAAGTCCTGTTCCTTTTTCAATCGGAAGGCGAGGAGCGCGTTCCCAAGGACGAACAAGCCGAATCCGAAGGAGATACTTGTGAGGAAGAAGACATACGAGGTCCGGTCCGCATAGCCGCCGAGCGAGTATCGGAAACTTGTGAGGGGTGCGCAGGTGTCGTCGGTTGCCGGCAAAGACGAGACGAAGAGCGCATCTGCCTGAGCGTGACAGACGGCATCCAGGGCGAGATTTTCCGTCATCCCGGCGCCTTCGTGCGGAGACCGGTCATCGAGCACACTGAAGAAATACCCGGTATTCTTGAAACCGGTGCGGAGTTCACTTATGATTTGCCCCGTATTCAATATGAGCGCGATTGTGACAATCGCAAGCCACTTTAACCACGCCTTCCGGTCGAATCGTATCGAGTAGGCAATTGCGGCAAGGAGCATGAGCGGGAGGAGTACGAGGAGTACGGTATGCAATTGAACGCCGATGCCAAAGGTGATGCCGAGTGCCATGACCCATGGCCAGGCGGTCTTACTTTTGGCATGCAGAAATTCGGAGAGGGAGAGCAACAATAAGAGTGAAAAGAACGGGATAGAGTTGGAATTCCATGCGAAGCGGGCATAACGAATCGCAGGAAAAGAGACCGCATACAATCCCATGAGAGCGAGTGAGGTGCGCTCCGACAAGATGCGCCGGAGAAACACATAGAGGAGCGGGATGGAGAGAATCCCAAAGAGGAGATCGGGAATCGCTACGGACTGTGGGGAAACGCCGAAGGCTGCGCCGGATGCGATCTGGAAATAGGCGGAGACCGGTCCTAGTCGGAACGGGGTGCTGGCGGCAATCGGACCAAGCAGTGGCCATGATGCCCTGCCGGAGAGCACATCGTCGACAAGGGTCACATCGCGCGCCTGATCGGGATAGAAATAGAGCCACTCCGAGAAGTGAGAGATGCGCAAGAAGATGCCTACGGCAAGGATTGCCAGGAATAGGAACCGGAATCGTGCAGTGCTTTCGGGACGTATGGGGGTTGTTTCGCTCATAGGGAATTTTGCTGTATGAGATGGAATATGGTCGTCTGACCGAATGTCTTGTATGAATCGAATGACTCTCCTCGGACAGTGGTGGTGGAACCGTCAAAAATGCCTGTATCAAGGTAAAATTCCGGTTTTGCAGTCGCAGGGTCGTCCTTGGTCCCGATTTTCAGTAGAGGGACACCTCGCTTTTCTGCAACATACTGGAGTGGCTTGAGGAAATCCATGGAGTCGTGGCTGTTCATGAGACGTATCCCATCGTTGAAGTGGCGGTGTGCAATCATATACTCTGTCATCGCCTCGACTTGCCCCAGAATGATCCTGGATCGGACGAAGCCTTCTCGTATCTCCGTTGTGAGGGAGGAAATGTTTGACCAGATCAGGAAGATAAAAACCGCCGATATACACACGAGACGCCGTGGGGAAGAATGGCTCGTCGGATATTCGATGATGAGTCCCAGGAAGAGGAATGGGAGGAAAGAGAGGTGGATGAAATACCGGAGCGGGGCATCGAGCACCGGCAACATGACGAAGAAAGAGAGCATCGAATAGAGCGCGACGAGACCGAAGAACCGCCTTCGTGATGGGTTGTGCTCTCGTTTTCCGAATCGGGAGAACAGCAGTCCGTATCCAGCGACGGAAAAGAGTACACACAGGATCGTTTCGAACAGGAATCGACGGTTCTTGATCGGTCCCGATGTTTCTGTGTCGAAGCGTTGCTTCACGGCGTTCATGAGGGAAAAATCGCAATCGGTCGGGCCTACGGAGGAAAGTATGTAGGTGTCGGCCTGGAAGGTACAGGAGAGCTCGTTCCCGATCCGTATCGACAAGCGTTCGTCGCTTGCCGTGCTGGATTCGGTTGCGGAGGCGAGGAAGATCCTCGTGTTTTTGAAGTCGTTGTTCATTTCTCCGAAGAGTTGCCCCAGATTCAGGAGGATCATGATGAAAATCACTGCCACGAGTTTTTTCCAGGATGCGCGTCGTTTCCGCAGGAAAAGGAGAGACGTGAAGAAGAGGGTTGCCGGAAAGAGTACGAGCAGTATCGCATGCAACTGGATACCGACGCCGAGTGCGACGCCGAGTGCGACCACCCATCTGAAGGGTGTCTTTTCCGCGCCGAGGACAAACTCGTAGAGGGAGAGCAAAAATAACAATGAGAAGAAGGGAATCGGATTTACGTTCCAAGCGGAATGCGAGAACGAGAGCGAAGAGAAAGAGATCGTGGAGAGTCCCGTCAGCGCCAAAGATACATTTTCATTGAAGGCCTTCCGCAAGAAGAGATACAAAAGGGGAATCGACAGCACTGAAAAAAGCAGATCCGGATAGGCCATGGAATCAGGATTGTTTCCGAACAGTTTTGCCGAGACGATTTCGAAATCATAGTATATGGGGCCGAGGCGGAAGCGATTCTGTCGTCCGCCGGTCCCGCTGTTACCCATATCCGGCCCGTATGACGGCCATGGCGCCGTCTGTTCGACGACGGCTCCGACCCGTTCGGCATCATTGACCTGGTCGGATCCGAAATCGAGCCAGTCATGGAACCGGTAGGTGCGCAGGAACAGCCCTACGAGCACGATGGCGACGAGTATCCATATCCGTGGCGGGACTTTTTTGATGGTTTTTCGGATATCCATGGGGATACGTTTCATGTATATCAGTCGTTCTTGTGCTGTGACTTCCCTGACAGGAGGATCATGACAAGCGTGGCAAAGGCCGTGAGTGCCATCAGGGGGATCGTGACGTAGCCGAGGCCGAGCACCGTCTTGGTTGCGCATGAGACGGACGTGAGCGAACAAAACGCACTCGGTACCGCGGTGTAGATGATGAAATTGTGATAGAGCGAGACGATGAGGCCGATGCCGGCGAGGGCGAGGCTGGAGTCGATGATGTTCTCGTCGTGGTTCCACAAGGCAAGGCCTAAGATGACCACCTGCGGATACATGAAGATGCGTTGGAACCAGCAGAGCTCGCACGGCACGAATCCGGCGATCTGTGAGTAAAAGAGACTGCCGGCAGTCGCGACGAGCGCGATGACGAATGCGGCGCGGATGGCGTTTCGTCCGAAGGCATATTTCCCGATCAGTGCCTTCGCCCTTTTGGGATCAAGGACGAAGAGGACGACCGCGAAAGCGAGTGCTGCTTGCGTCAGTGCGGTGAGGACCGAGAGGATGAGACTTACGGTCTGGGTCATAGGAATGATCGGAAAAAGGAGAGTACTTATACTTTATCTTTCCCGATATTCTTTGGCAAGGGTGCCTCAAACCTTTTCCGAGGGTTTAGCCTTCGGAAGCCTTTTTGAGGTGTTTGTTAGGAAAATCTTGATGATGAAGGTCTCTTTACAAAAGAATACATATATGCTTAATTTATATACTATCCTGAATACCTTAAACGCATACATATCGTGCGTTGAATGGTGAAGCGGGATCGTCCTACTTCATCCCGCTGGGCGACCAGGGGTCTGACTCGCGAGAGTCTTAAGAACGTTAACAAAACAGGAGGCAACAATGAAAGCAGACAGACTATTCCAGGCAATTGCCGGAAGCGATCTCGGATATCGCGGTGTTCGACTGAGCATTCACTCGATGGAGTACCCGTTTTACTGGCATTCGATGTTCGGTGTCGATTCGAGAAAAGAGAAGGATCTCGAGGATTTCACTCGTATTGTTTCTGATTTCGTCTTTAAATACATCTCGAACTGGATGGTGGAGTATAAGGATGATTCCGCAAAAACACTCAGGGCGTTATATGATTTCCAAAGTGTGACGGATTTCAAAAAGGTATTCGAGAGTGTATATGCCGATGCGGATTATCTCCAGCACGGTATCCTGATACCGGTGAGCAATGCCCAGCTTTGCATGAAGCGGTACGGTGACGGATTGGCACTCAAACTGCTCGCAAACAATACCACTTCTCAGGAAGTGCATGTCAACGGGACCAAGATACTGCAAGCCTGGTTCGATGATGTCGAAGGACTCGGAAGATATCTGAATGAATTCATTCATTCCGTTGAATGCGTCATTTCAGTGCCGAATATACAAGGAGAAGGGAATTCCGTCAGGATCGATTTTTCTGACGTGCATCACAAGCTGACTACGGCTTGCCCGTACGTTGAATGGTCTTCGACTTCCGATTTCGTCGAGGCCATTACCGGATTCGTATATACGAATCCTTCCGATTACAAACCTGGCATTCGGGTGGGCAGATCACAGAAATGCGGACTCAATATCGTCGCAGAGCTGGTTCATACCGATCAGCGGGATTCAGAAAAAAATCGTCAATGGCGGAGTGGAAATATCTCAGACCTCGGGAATTATCAGTACGAATTCGTTTCCGGAAGGGATTTGTGCCTGTCACTCCGGGTAGAGTGTCCGTTTCGTCAGAGTCCGCCTTTCGAAAAAGAATCGTTTTCGGGCAAGCTCCACGACGTTCAGGACGACGTGTTGAAAACCGGGGCGACGCTGTACGCACAGCTCTGTTCCATGCAGTCCAATGCCTATCCTTCGGCGTAATGTCGTTTCAAGGGGTGTCAGTTAATTCTGACACCCTGTTTTTAAACCCAAAATAACTTCATTTTTTGGCACTGGTACCCGATTGGGTTGTTTTCTTAAAGATATTTTACTCGACATATTCTTAAAAATGATATGTTGACTTCGACCGATCAAGCACAAATCCCTCCCCTCGACACAGTCGTTCGCGAACGACGTGCCTCGAAGACTCGGTACTCCCTTTTCGAAAGGGAGATATCGATTACAGTACAAGCGAAGAAAGATATGTCTCCCCCTTTCGGGAAGGGGGAGCGAGGGGGATTTGTGACTGCGGATTGAGCATTTTTACTTTATAATAAATAAAACGTCGATTTTGTGCTTATCTTAGCACCAGAGAGGGAATCTCAGCCACCTAATCGGGAACCAGTGCCTCATTTTTTGTATATCGCTACCAGAGGAGTACTAGAGGAGTGCTAGAGGAGTTCGACTCCCTATAGGGAGTCGAACTCCTGAACGTAACTCCTGAACGTAACAGTGATTCAGTTCATTTGTATTATACGATCTCTTTATGACGTGAGATCGACGAACGGGAGCAGGTTGACTGGGAGAAAGATCGTTCCGTCCGGATCTTTCCGGATGACGTTCTTCGTGAGGATGATCTTTTCGGAGACGACTTCCGGATACCGTTTTTCGAAATTTCGCATCGCGACCGGAAGGCTCGGTTTCTGACGGTATTTCACTTCCGCGAGAAGGACGGAATTATTGGGAAGTTCGACGACAAAATCTATTTCTGCTCCGCCGGTCGTCCGGTAAAAATGAACATATTCCTTCTTGAACCGATTCAAGAGTTCGAGATACGCGAAATTTTCGATACGATGTCCGTCTGATTTTCCATCTGTGTCGAACGATCTGGTGAAATAGTTCCGCATGCCGATATCGAGCGCATATATCTTCGGCATCTTCGAAAGCTCGGAGCGGATGTTTCGGAAGAAAGGATGTACGACGTGGAATACATAGGTGCCGACCAGAACCTCGAGATACTTTTCAGCGGTATTTCGTGCGAGTCCGGTCGTTATGGAAATTTCCGAAAGATTGACGAGACTGCCTATCTGATCCGAAAGTATCCTGACGAGATCGTTGAATCCGGTTATATTCTCGATCCTCAGGAAGCCGGCCACATCCTTTTCGACATAGGTTTTCGCAATCGATTCGAGAATGGTGATCTTGTCTTCGTGTCCTGCCGTCGTGATGACCTCCGGATAGCCTCCATAGGTCAGGTATGTCCCGAAACGGAGATCGATCGGATCCGTATAGGTCTCGTAAAACAATTTCAGTGATTCGAAATCCGACAGTGGGATGGCGGCTACCGTGCTGTTGTTTTCATAGTTGAAGTATTCACGGAATGTGATGCGCGGTATGTCGAAGTCGATAGAGCGGCCCGTGAGAAACTCCGTGTTCTTGGTTATTTCGAGAGAGCTTGAGCCGCTTACGATGAACTGCAGTTTCCCTTTATGCGCATCAAAAAACGTTTTCAAAAACGTTCCCGCGTCGGGAATGTTCTGAAATTCATCGATACAGACGGTAACAAATCGATTTGGAAAACCGTGGTTTCTTTTGAGGTACTCTTCGAGTATCGCTGTCGATCTGAGATAGGCGGCATCGGAAGTATCGTCTGCGCGAAGAAAAACGACCTCGGCCGTCGGGTCCTTTTTTTTGATCTCGGCGACCACTTCGTTGAGGAGAGTGGTTTTGCCGACCTGTCGAGCTCCTTTCAGGATAAGGATCTTTTCCTTGCCTACCCAGTGGAGTATTTTCGGAAGGACCTCCCTTGTTATCATAGTGTTGATTGATAGAATTTCAATGAAATAGTATCATAGTATTGATAAAAAATCAATGAAAATCAATCAAAGTATCTAGATATTGCTTTATATAAGCTGTTAGTGAATAAATGCTATGAAACAGTCGAAGCACCTCCGCGCGCGGTCTTGAATCGGTCGTGTTTGAGCTTCATACGAAGAGGAGAACGACACCGACGAAGATGACGGTGCTTGAGGCGATGCGATGGACGAGGTGGGTACGGTCGCGTCGTTCCGTGATGATATTCGGCAAAAAGACGGTGAAAAGTGCGCCGATGATGAGTGCCATGAATGGCTGGGTCCCGCTGATGATCGAAACGACCGCGAGTGGGACGGAGAGTGAGGCGAACGACATGGCAAGCGTACCGAGAATAGTGACGATCTCGCCTGTGAGATTGAGACCCGCTATACGAAGACCGCCCTTCCGGAGGAGCGAGACGAATTGGCGCCGGTATGAACCGAATGCGATCAGGAGGAAAACGGCGAACAGTCCCGATCCGACATATTCCCAGAATGCGGTCGCCCATGGATCGAGCGAATCAAGCGCGAAATATTTGAAGAGGAGTGCGTTCATCGACAGTCCGAATGATGAAAGCAGCATGAGTCCGAGTGTCTTGCCGTTCGGCCGGAAACGTTTCCCAGGCTCGGAAGAAAGCGCGATGGCTCCCGAGATGACGAGTACGCCGGCGAGCATCTGCGTGAGGGTGAGCGTCTCGCCGAGGAATGCGAATCCGAGGAGATAGCTGAAGACCGGGCCGACCTGATAGAGTGAGATGATCACGCTCGCGTCGGCTTCCTGCATGGCGGCGAGGTAGGGGATGAACGATGCGACATAGATGATGCCGGCGACGAGGATCCAGAAAACGTCGCGGGTCGGTATCCCGGTCGGGGTATGGCCGAAAAGGATGATGGCGACCGATATGATGAATCCGGAAAGTCCGGTATAGATCACAAGCGGTCCGGTGCTCTGGTCCTCCGGGATATATTTGGAGATGACGAACTTGTCCAGAAAGCCGACGAGTGACCAGAGGAGCGGCGCAAGAAACGCGAGTATGGTCCAGGTGGGGAGCATGATGGTAATGTAAAAAATGGATTGAAAGAAGGATAAATATTCTCCGAAGGTGTAGTCTTCGGGGGATGATTCACTCTATTATAATACCAAGTTTCCGTAAGTCGTCCATCAATGAGGCGTTTCCTTGGAAGAGAATCGGCGTATAACCGATTTCCTCAGCCCCTTCCAGGCTTCTTGACGTATCGTCGATATAGATTACCTCAGACGGCAGGACGCCGAGTTTCGTAAAGAGAACCTCGAACGCCTTTCCGTTCGGTTTTTGGAAACCGATTTCACCCGAGATGACGACCTCGTCGAAAAGGGAGTCGATGTTCATTCGTTTCAGTTCGGCGCGCAATTCAGACGTATGATTGCTGAATATGGCTATCTTGTACCCGAGCGCCTTTAACTTCGGAATGACAGTAATCAATTCCTGATTTGGTTTTTTGTCGGATTGGCTGTTCGCGACGACTTCCAGCGCTTTGAAATGAAGGTCGGCGGAGTCCGTGAATGTCTCTATGACGCGGAGGATCATTTGCTCCCAGGGCAGATTGTCGACATTGCTCAGATGATTCAATTCGAAATACCGTTTTCTGAAATCCGTAATCGGTACATGTATCGTGTCAGCGATATCCGCAAGAAGATCGGTCAGTCCTGAGAATTGTATGACGCCGTTAAAATCGAAGACGATCGCCTTGATGTTGGGGTTCGGTGTGGCCATAGTGTATTTTTTTGGAATGATTTTTATGATGCTTGTTTGTTTGTATCAGTCGCTTGCGAACGATAGTGGCTTGAAAGAAGGCTAAATCTTCTCCGAAGGTTTAGCCTTCGGAAAACAGTCTTTGAGAAACATCATCAAAGTCCTCATCCGATTCGGTATTCTTTTCCCATCGTATATCGGCTACGGTGTCGTCGAGGTGTGTCGAGATCTGGGTCTCTATATCTCGGGCGGCATCGAGCAGGTTTTCAAAATCCGGTCTCTCATAGTATTGCGGCATGCGACGACGGACATCCGCGAGTCGCTCTTCGAGAGAGGCGACGCCGTGCGGCATGACCCGCATATCGGCATACAGGAGCATCTTCGCATTCCAATCGTTCCCGGCTGCTACTTCGATCGCGTTCGCAAAGGACTTGTCCTGAATGGTCGATAACAACTCTTGGGAGACCCCGAGCTCCCTGAGCATGTTGCCGCTCGCCAGATGATCGTCTTTGCCGTACTGGGCGATGATATCTCGTTGGACGGCCTTCCAGTGTTCGACATTTACTGCCTCGTCACCCAGGAATTCAGGATGGGCCTCGAAATTGAATTTCACGATATTGCCGATATCATGCAGAAGCGCCGCAAGAATGATGAAATCCCAATCGATCGGAACGCCTTGCCAGTGGTTCCGTATGACGCGAACGACCTGCGCCACCGTCTTCATATGCTCCGCAAGATTGGGTGGCACGGAAAATCGCGCGTACACCTTTCGTATGTCGGGAATGTTGTTTTCCATAGTATTGATGGGAGTGGAGGAGGGATAGGTGAGAATTTTGATAATCGGAGTATATCAGACTTTTCTAACAATATACTGGTGTCCTGGATGTGTATGGCCACTACGAGTACTGAAATTCGGATGGGTGGACTGTATAATCTCAAATCCAGCATCCTGTACAAGGGTGTCCAACTCTTCACTTCGGAAATGATGGCTTCTGAACGGTTTCATCCCGTCATCACTTTTCACCACTACCGTCCCATATTCACCAGAGAGAAGGGCATCATGCTCATACCGCTCATGCAAACTTTCTTCGAATCCGAATTCAGCTATGGAGAAAACGCCACCGGATTTCAATATCCGATGTACTTCGGTAAGTACCGTAGTCCTGTCTGACTTTTCCACGCACGCAAGTACGGCTTGCTCTATGACAGCATCAAAAAACGCATCTTCATACGTAGTTGCCTTCGCATCTTGTACTGAAAATGCTATGCCGACAAGGTCAGGTTGCGTTTTTGCGAGATTGATCGCCGTAGGGTTTATATCCATCCCATACGTCTCGAATCCATGCTTTTGTATTACCTGAGAAATCCTCCCGTCACCGGAACCAAGGTCGAGTACCCGTCCGCTCTCGGGGATAAAATCGAAGATCTTCTCGGAAAAGGGTGAACTCGCAATGACCTTGTTTCCGGAGGATTGTTTCCATTCCTGATATGTCATATGGTTGAGTATGGTTCTTTCGGATCTGCTGGTGATGGTGATGTGGGGAATTTTCGCGTTGATACAGTTGCGGAGTCGGGATTTTCGCGTCACTCACTCGCTCGTCACGTCGCTCGCGAGCGACTGTGACCGGTTCTCATCCCTTCTCCCTAACAACACTCGTATAAACTCTAATAAAGATTATTCTTTATATGCTTCTTCTATAACATTAATAAATGGATTTTTATCAAAGCTACCTATATTTTTATTACTTTTAACGGTCGCGATCAGTAGATTTTTATCTAAACTCTCTTTATATTTATTTACAAACTTTCCAATATAGTATGCTTTCTTACCTGCATTGTATGAGGGTAAATGGCCTAGCACGCTTATCAAGGCCTGCGCTGGATCTGACTCGAACTGCTTATGAATTCTAACCAAACCCGACCCTATTTCAGGAAGAATCTCAGCATGCTCATTTTGTAACTCTTCAGTGGGTAAATAGTCGTCGAGTTGCCATGTCAGCTTTCTTTCTTCTGAACTCTGAGTAATTTTTGTGTTTTTTGTTCCAATGGTTGGCGCGTATTTCAATAATATATCTGTCACTTTCTTTTTTATATTCTTACTATATGGTAAGCACTTGTCTTCCGGATTGGCTTTTTGTCTGGATTTTATCACTTCGGGATCTAAAAAATAAAACCACATATTTTCAAAAAATGCGGATGCGTCCTTTTGAAACGCGTCCCCACAAATTTCATTTTCCATCGCTCGGATTGCGACCATCTCTTCGTATTTTGATAAAAAATCGTTGAGTCTTTCCGGATAATACCGATCGGCGAGTTCCAGCCATAATACATCAGCTGTGTTGTCACTATCCTTACCAATCGTCAACAATAACTCATCGGCAGACAGAATATCTTCAAGTGGCGTCCCGCTGAAAAGATGCTTCCAAACCGCTGACCAATAGTCTTTGTGCTGCAAATATTCATTCCCACTTGGAAATTTCATTTTTAGTGCTTCCAGTTCTTCTGCTTTGAATTCAGCTTCTCTTTTGGCACTCATTTTTATCTGGTCTTCACTCATGAAAACATCTTCATGATTACGAACTTGTTCAAAGCTATATCCTTTTCCCATATTTATGACAGATTATTTATAATTTAGGCACTGGTAGTCGATTAGGTTGCTCTGAATCCCTCTTTGGCGCTAAGATAAGCACAGAATCGACGTTTTATTTTTATAAAGTAAAAATTGCTCAATTCGCAGTCACAAATCCCCTTACCCTCTCTTTTTCGGAGAGGGTAATCCCCCTTCCCGAAAGGGGGAGACATATTTTTTTCGCTTGTACTGTAATCGATATCTCCCTTTCGAAAAGGGAGTACCGAGTCTTCGAGGGGAGGGATTTGTGTTTGATCGGTCGAAACTGAGATATCGTTTTTTTGAATACGTCGAGTAAAATATCTTTAAGAAAACAACCTAATCGGGAACCAGTGCCATAATTTAAAGATATCTTAAAATGATTATACCGTATCACGTAGGTATCGTCCTGCTGAACAATACCTTGCTTAGTTGCTGCCCGTCACGTCGCTCGCGAGCGACGGTGACCGGTTCGAATCCCTCCTCCCCAACTATCACTTCGTTCGCTTTGTTGGGGAGGAGGGATTCGAACCCCCGTATGACAGGACCAAAACCTGTTGCCTTACCGCTTGGCGACTCCCCAATTGTTCTCACACCCCTCAGTCGAGACACAGTCGTTCGCGAACGACGTGTCTCGAAGACTCGACAGCTCCCCTCCGAAAGGGGAGCAGGAAACGAGTTTTCGTTCCCGTTTTTTTGTTATCTGTTACATGCTATCTGTTCAATGACCTATACCACTTCTCCTCCCATCATCGAAAGGGCTTGTGCAATGAGGGGATTCCCGGACGGCGCCTCTTTTTCTTCGACGACGACCGCTATCTTCACCTTGGTCTTGAATATAGTATCAAAGGCTTGGGTTAGGGTCAATGCGTTAGCGTGGTCGGCGAGGCGGTCTTTGTGGAAGGGGAATCGGACCGCGATGGTGATCTTGTTACCGACGACCTCTTTGGGCCGGGCGTTGGAAAGGGCAAGCGTAAGCGACGCGTTGACGCGGGTCGCTTCACGAAGGATGTCACGCCATCTATCCTGCACGTCGATGAGAGAAAAGGTCGAAGGTTCCGGCGTGTCCGCTGATTTTTTTTCAGTCTCTAGCCCCCTATCTCGCAAAGCCGGGGAGTTCCCTTCCCGAAGGGCCCCCTTTGGGGCTGGCAGGGGAGCGGGGGGCTCTTCGATTGATTTTTTTGTTTCAGTAGCAACTGGCGCGACGATGATTTCCTCTTCCTCCTCTTCCTCTTCGTGCCGGAGTTCGCGCACGGATGTGCCGGTGCCGATCGTGTCCGAAAGTGACTTGGCGATGGCGATCTCGATCGGGAGCTCGGGGATGGAAGAATTGCGCATGTCGAGTTCCGCGGCACGGAAGTACCCGATGATCTCGACGAGCTTGGCGGTCGTGAAGGAAGACGCGATCGAAAGCAGTTCCGTCCGGCGCTCCTTGGTGAGCGGTTCGAGGTCGGTTTCGGCCGCCTTGGGACCGATCGAGGCGAGGAGCAGGATGCGGAGATATCGGAGGAAGGAAGGGATGAACGAAGAAAGATTCTCGCCTTTTTCGGAGAGTTCACGGACATAGGCGAGCGATCCTTCGAGGTCGTGCTCTGCGAGGAATCGTGCGAGGCCGGCGAGTTTGGCCTGGCTCGTCATGCCGAGGATGAGGGCCGCATCTTCTTCGGTGATGGGACTTTCCTGGAGCGTGGCGACCTGTGAGAGGAGCGACTCGGCGTCGCGCATGCCACCTTCGGCCGCGAGTGCGATCAGACAAAGCGCGTCCTCGTCGATTTTGAGCTTTTCCGTTTTCGCGATGCGGGACAGTTTCTTGACGATGTCTTGGACCGGGAAGCGGGCGAGGTCGAATCGTTGACAACGTGAGACGATGGTCTCGGGCACCTTGTGAAGCGCGGTGGTGGCGAGGATGAAGACGGCGTGGGCCGGCGGTTCCTCGAGAGTCTTGAGAAACGCGTTCCAGGCGCCGGTCGTGAGCATGTGTGCCTCGTCGATGATATAGATCTTGTATCGGCCGGATGCCGGTGGGGTCGGGACACCTTCGAGGATCTCGCGCATCTTGTCCACCTGCGTGTGGGTCGCGGCGTCGAATTCGATCAGGTCGAGTGACCGGCCTTCGGCCATCAGGAGACAGTTCACGCACTTCCCGCACGGCTCCGCTCCCGTGCGGTCGGTGCAGTTGGCGGCACGGGCAAGCAGTCTGGCCAGAGTCGTCTTGCCGGTGCCGCGGGGGCCGGTGAAGAGGTACGCATGGTTGATCTTGCCGGCCTTGATCGAATTTTCGAGCGTGCGGACCACATGTTCCTGGCCGACGATCTCGGCGAAACTCGATGGACGATAGGTGCGGTAGAAAGCGGGCATAATGTTGTAACTAACAACTAACAACTAACAACTAACAACTAACAACTAACAACAGATAACATAGAACAGTGAAAAAAATAGGAACGGAAGCAATGTATCAATTCGAAACTATAACAATAAAGCAATATAACAATGTTCTCTGTCTCCAGTATACCAATCAAAAACGCTCCCGACCAGTGTGTCACAGTGGGATGAGGACTTCCCATGAGGAGGTGCTTGTGTCGTGGATATGACCAGTATATGAAGCAAAACCCTCCCTATGCGACGACATAAAGGGAGGGCTGAAGAGCTTGAAAATGCCGTGAGGAAGCTATTTCTTGAAGACGAAGAGCTTGTAGCCGACGAAATTCCAGGTCATGCCGGCGATACCTCCGAACGCCGCACACAGGAGCCCCCACTGCTGATGGTTCATACCGCCGAGAGGCGTGACCGCGGTGAAGATGAACGCTGTGAAAAAAATATTGATGAGGAAACCGACGATACTGACGATCAGGAACTGGATGAATTCCTCGCGACTTCCTTTGGTCGTCTTGTCGGCGAAGATCCAGTATTTGTTCCAGAAGAAACTGTTGAAATTCGCAACGAGGAACGAGATTGCCTTGTAGACGACGTAGAAGGAAACAGCGACCGAACCGACTACGATGATGGCGGTGTCGGGTCCGATACCGTAGGATGATTGGAAGAGCGACTGGATGGCGGCGAGGACACCGATGTCGACGAGGGCATTGAGTCCGCCGATGAGAACGAACTTTGCGATCTGCCAGATGAACGGAAAGACCCGACTCAGTTTGGAGGCGATAAAGATGCCGATCGGTGGTGCGACCAGAAAGAAGATAATCGAGAGCGGCCATACCGTGCCGAATAGGTTTGGAACGGCCGTCGAAAGGATGGGAAGCGAGAAAAGACCGATCAGGACGCCTGCCGCGATACTGGCTTCATAGTCATACTTGGTCGCCGGTCCGGCGAGAGATTCGATGTTCTGAATCATCATCGTGTAGTTACGTCGGATTAATTCTATTCACACAGATTATCACAAGAAACCAGGCCTCCAAATGAGGTCTTACCTTCTTGAAACGGACGAGCTGATCGTTCGGTATTATTACTCGGCTTTTGCGGGAGTCTTTTCCTGTTCGTCTATCTCCTTCTCAAGCGCTTCCATATCCCGGATCCATTCCTCGAGTATATTGCCACTCTCTGATCCTCCCGTTTCGGGGGTCGCTGTTTTTACCGGAGCAGCTACCGGTTCCGTGGCAGACTGTTCGTCCGGTTTGAATTCCTCTTTCCAATTGCCCATGCGCGCCTCTCCCGAGGAAATCGTTTCCCTGGCGACGGCGAGCGCTTCTTCTGGGACGAGGGCGCCTTTTTGCAATACATGTTCGATGGCCGCATAGGTCGCCTGCAGGTCGCGGGGGAGCAAGATGGAGACCTCATCGCCCGGTTCGAGCTTGAAATAGGTGACGGATGCGAAGAGAATCCGATAGGCGCGGTTCTCGGCGGCGATGATGAAATTACCGTGGTCGTCTTGGGTGACGATACCGATCACATGCTTGCGTTCGGCGGGACCGATCTGCTTATAGATGAACGAGCCGTCCGGCGTGATGGTGAGCTTGAGCATGTCTCCTTCGACGAGCTTGGACTTCGACGCATAGTTCGCCGGGACCGGGTACTGTCTCCCGTCCGCTCCCTGCATGGACTGGCCGTCGAACGTTCCTTGGACGACGGTCCCGTCGGACTCATCGTACTCACTCTTTCTCGGCCGGCCGGTTTTCTTCTTTCCCTCGAGCTGCAGAAGCATCGCCTTGGCTCCCTGTATGGTGCGTTCGGCGTTGAGTATCATATCGCGAAGCGCTTGCACTTTGGCAACGCTATCAGCCCCGATGTTTGTTGTGTCGGTGGTATTGTGGTCTCCAGTGTACATATTTTTGTTTCGGTACGTATCGCGTACCCGTTTGTCCGGTCGCGAAACGCCCCTCCTTTTTATATTACTTTCAGTATAGAGGGAATATAGAAAAGACACAAGACATGTCGCTCGCGAACGACGTGTCAAGACTTTTTCGAGTCAATAGTGGAAAGTCGAAAGCAGAGGATCAACTGACAATTATACTCAGTCACGTTAGAATCTGAAACCATATTAAATACGTCTGTCTTTGCGAGCCCGTCCTCGGGCAGCCTGCCCCGCGTATGCCGGGGTGGCAATCCAGAGGCCTGGACCGCTTCGTAGGGCCTCGCGGAGACGGAGGGAAGCAATTTCTTAGAAATGGCAAATTATCACCGGAATGAGCGATTAAAAAAGTATAAACGAATTATTCATTTCAGATTTAAGTGTAACTGAGTATAACAACTCACAACGGGAACAGGAAGTAGAATGATGAATAAAGAATCAAGAATGAAATCAGAATCAAGAATGAAGAATAGGAAATCAAGAATGAAGAAGTAAGACGAAAGAATAAAGAATAAGGAATGAAGAATAAAACAAAACAAGAAATCAAATGAGTCCTGGAATCTGATTCCGTATGCATTCTTCGTTATTCTTGATTCTTTATTCCATTTTGTTTCTTTTATTTCATATTCATTATTCTGTCGCAGAGGAGCGTGTCAGAGTGGGTCGATACTTGACAAAGTTTTGTAATATGCGATAGTATACTTATTCATAAATCGGACGTATGGGAATGGTCCCTTTAGCCGTATTTCCGGGGTTATTCCCAGAACCGGCAAAAGGGTGCCACGGAATCATATTAATGACAACCACTATGGCTAAAGCAGGAATAATCGTGTCGAAAGAGGGTCTGAAGGTGATAGATCGTTCCGTCGACCATTCGTTTTCCGATGCCCTCAAGGCTTTTTCCGAGTCGTTTCTTCCGCGGACGAACGATATCGTGAAGGCTCGGTTCGGTCTGTCCGGTTCGAAGCCGAAGACGCTCGAGGAAATCGGAAAGACCTACGGCATCACCCGGGAGCGCGTGCGGCAGATCTTGGCGGGCGCGTTCGCAACCGTGAAGCAACGCCGTGACGACCCGGTATTCGTCGCACTGTCCGAGAAGATAGAATCGGTCATCAGGGACCGGTCCGGCATCATCTCCGTGGACGAACTGTTCTCGACGCTTTCTCCGGATTCCAAGACAGAGGCAGGTGCGGTCTCCTTTTTCCTGGAGTGCGTGAAGAACGTGAAGGAAGAACGTGAGACGTCGGATCGTATCCGTTCGTACGCCGTTGCCCCCTTTTCATTTGAGGAATGGGATGTGGTACAAGATATCGCGCTCGACGTCGCTCAGTCGGCCGGGCATGCGCAAAGCGAGGACGATCTTTTCGCGAAGGCGAAAAAGAAAGGTCTCACCGTCGATCGGAAAACTTTTTTCGGATACCTCGCCGTCTCTTCCCGTATCCGTCGGAATCCGTTCGGCCAGTGGGGGCTCGCCGATTCGAGTGAGATCACTCCGCGAGGAACGCGTGAGAAGGCATATCTCGTGCTCAAGATGAACGGTTCGCCGATGCACTTCAAGGAGATCGCAAGGCGGATCGATGAGAGCGGACTCCAGAAGCGGGGACGTGCCACGCATCCGCAGACGGTTCACAATGAACTCATCAAGGATTCGAACTTCGTCTTGGTCGGTCGCGGATTGTACGCGCTGTCCGAATGGGGTTTTGAGAAGGGGACTGTCCGCGAGGTGATCGACTCGGTGCTCCGTGCGAACGGGAAGCCGATGTCGCGCGAGGAGATTATCGCCGCAGTCCTTCGGGTGCGGACGGTGAAGCGCTCCACCATCGTGATCAATCTGAATTCTTTTTTTGGCAAGGTCGGGAAAGACGGGTATACTGTGAAGTAGATGCGCCCTCGGACTTCCTACGGCGACTTCCACACGGAGAAATATAAAAGGAACGGATGATGCGCAACGTCGCGATCCGGTTCCACGACGACCATGAATATCCTCCTCCTTTCGTTGCAAAGCCTGTTCAGCAACATCGTTGCCGCTTTCTCCCTGCTTGGGAGCATTTGGTTTTTCGTCCTTCCGCCGATTTTCTATTACCTGTTTCTGGAGCTCTGGCTCGACCATGTCGGCGGCCGATACGCTTCGGGAGTGAAATACGTCCTGCTCGAGATCGTCTCGCCACGAGAGATTGAGAAAAGTCCGAAACTCATGGAGTCGGTCTTTTCCGGTATGGCGGGCGTCCTGAAAAATTACAATACCTACGAGGAATACGTCGAGGGCATGTTTATGCCGGCGTTCAGTCTCGAAATCGCGAGCGGTTCCGGATCCGTTCATTTTTACGTGCGGACGCCGGCAGTATTCCGCAATCTCGTCGAGGCGAACTTCTTCGCGCAGTATCCCGACATGGAAATCACCGAAGTAGCCGACTATGTGAACGATGTCCCGGGAACGATTCCGAACGACAAGTACGAGTTATGGGGTTCCGATTTCGAACTGACGAAGCCGGACCTGTATCCTATCAAGACCTACAAGTTCTTCGAGGAGGACGTGACCGGCAAGATGATCGATCCTTTGGCAGGTATAATCGAGGTGGTCGGGAAGCTGCCTCCGGGACAGACGATGTGGATACAGTGGATTATCACCCCGGCACCGTCGTCGTGGTACAAGAAGGGGATGGAGACGGTCGATGTCTTTCTCGGCAAGGAGAAGAAAGAGAAGAAGGGTATCCTGGCGGGATTATGGGAAGACCTCGCTGATGTCTTACGGAATCTTGTGAAGGCGTTTTTGGCCGCACCGGAGTTCGAGAAAACCAAGAAGGACGAAAAACAGGAACAACCGCTCGAATTCCGCCTGTCACCTGGACAGAAAGATGTGCTCAAGGCGCTCGAGAGCAATCTCGGCAAACAGATGTACAAGGTGAAGATGCGCATCGTCTATTTCGGATTGCGCGAAGGGTTCACGAAGACGTTCGTCTCGATGATTACCGGAGCACTCAGTCAATTCTCGGATCAGAATCTCAACGGATTCAAGGCAGAGGCCACTTCAAAGACGCAGGCGGACTTCCTCTTCGTGACTGAACGGCTCCGATTCCTCCAACGGAGGATTTTTGCGCGGTACGTTTCCCGCGACCGTACACCTTCAGAAAAGCAATTCCTGCTCTCGGTCGAGGAATTGGCGACGATTTTCCATCCGCCGGATCTCTCTGTCATGGCGCCAGCCCTGACTCGTGTCATGGCCAAACGTGGTACGGCTCCCGCCAATCTGCCTATCCTTGAAGACTAGCACTGGAACTATATGCCCGAACAAAACGAAATCAGTTTCTTCGCCAAGACGAACTTCCGCAATCAGGAGCGGATGTTCGGTATCAAGACCGACGACCGTCGCCGACACATGTATGTGATCGGCAAGACCGGTATGGGCAAGACGAACCTGCTTGAGAATCTGGCGATCCAGGACATCAAGCATGGCAAAGGCGTCGCCTTTATCGATCCGCACGGCGACACCGCCGAGAAGCTTATCAAGGCGATTCCTGCGGACCGGATCAACGACGTCATCTATTTCAATCCGGCCGACCAGAACTTCCCGATCGCGTTCAATGTGATGGAGAGCGTCGATCCGGAATACAAACACCTCGTCGCATCCGGTCTCGTCGGAGTCTTCAAGAAGCTCTGGGCCGATTCGTGGGGTCCACGACTTGAATATATCCTGCGCAACGCCATTTTGGCGCTCCTCGAATATCCCGGCTCTACCCTGCTCGGCGTGACGCGTATCCTCGTCGACAAGGACTATCGTGAGCGGGTCGTGGCCAAGGTGACCGACCCGGTGGTGCGTGCGTTCTGGGTGGACGAATTCTCGAAGTGGAACGATCGCGTATTGCAGGAAGTCATCTCGCCTATCCAGAACAAAGTCGGCCAGTTTCTCTCGACCTCGCTCATCCGAAATATCGTCGGTCAGACGGTGTCGTCGTTCGACGTGCGCGACATCATGGACAACCGCAAGATCCTTATCATGAACCTGTCCAAGGGTCGGGTCGGCGAAGATGCGAGTGCGCTCATCGGCGCGATGATGATCACCAAGATCCAGCTTGCCGCGATGGAGCGCGTGGACATGCCCGAGGAGGAGCGCAATGACTTCTATCTCTATGTCGACGAGTTCCAGAACTTCGCGACCGAGTCATTTGCCAACATTCTTTCTGAGGCGCGCAAGTACCACCTTAACCTCATTCTCGCAAACCAGTACATCACGCAGCTCGATGAGAAGGTCGCTGATGCGATTTTCGGCAATGCCGGGACGATCATCTCGTTCCGTGTGGGAGCGGCCGATGCCGAGGTGCTTGAGAAGGAGTTTGAACCGGTCTTCATGATGAACGATATCGTGAACCTACCCAAGTACAATGTCTATCTCAAACTGATGATCGATGGCATCGCCGGGGACGCATTCTCCGCGACGGTACTCCCACCGATCTCGCTTACGGGGACACTTGGCAATGAGGAGAAGGTTGTCCGTATCTCGCGCGAACGATATGCATCGTCCAAGAAGGACGTTGAAGACAAGATACGACGGTGGAGCGGTATGTTGACGGACGAGGAACGGGCCGAACTGTTACAAAAGAAGAATGGAGGTATGCCGGCTCCGTCGTATGCGTCCGCTACTCCATCGACGCCGGTTCCGAGAAACTCTCCCGCTCCTGATGTCCGTCCTGTGCCTGTTGTACGGGAGCCGATTCGTCGTCCGGAGCCGATTGTCTTGCCGAAAGAAGAACAACCAGTAGTTGACCCTGTGGTTTCGTATGAAACCAGTCCAGCGGTGTCGGTCGTTTCGGAGCCGGTCATTCACGAGGAACCGACTGCTTCTGTTACGGAGCCGGTCGTTCCGACCCCGATCGTTTCCGACGAAGACGAGGAACTCTTACTTGCCGCTGCGAGCAAACCGGTAAAACCGCCGAAGGAATTTTATGAAGAGCGTCAGATGTATCCGGCGATCTGTGATACCTGTGGGACCGAGATCCGCGTGCCGTTCCAGCCGGATGGGAAGAGGCCGACGTTTTGTAAGGAGTGTTTCAAGAATCACCAACGTATCGTCGTGAAGAAGACGGCTGATGCCGGACCGAGCGAACGGGGAGCGGCCCCGCCGGCTCGACAGCAGACGGAGTCTCTTCGTAGGCAAGAACCGGTCCGTCCCGAACGGAATACCAGCTCGCGGACCTATGTTCCGGATGAGGCGCCTATCTCGCTTTCGCGAGCGTCTCTGGTGGCACCCAAGAAGTTCAAACCGCTTCGCGAACGGCCTCAGCCCGATCTCGGTGCCGTGCGCAATATCATCGGCCGGACGAAGTCATAAGTCACAAGTCAAAAGCATGCCCCGTCATCGCACCTCGCGATGGTACGGGGTCGAAAGTCAGGGAACAACTGACAACTCATCACTTACAACTTACAACTTACAACTTACAACTTACAACTGACAACTTACAACTGACAACTGATAACTTACAACTTACAACTGATAACGGGAACGAAATCAAAAACGAAAGCATGCCCCGTAACCGCACGGTTTTACGGGAGCAAGTCCCGAGGTTGCGTCTTTCGATGAGGTCACGCGTCGGTGGAGAGACGGGACTGTCCGTCTCTTCGGGGATCGGGTCCATGCCCACCCGAGAAAGTGAAAGCATAAAGAGTTGAAGGTCTATAAAGTCAAAATATGGGCACTGGTACCCGATTGGGTTGTTTTCTTAAAGATATTTTACTCGACATATTCTTAAAAATGATATGTTGACTTCGACCGATCAAGCACAAATCCCTCCCCTCGAAGACTCGGTACTCCCTTTTCGAAAGGGAGATATCGATTACAGTACAAGCGAAGAAAGATATGTCTCCCCCTTTCGGGAAGGGGGAGCGAGGGGGATTTGTGACTGCGGATTGAGCATTTTTACTTTATAATAAATAAAACGTCGATTTTGTGCTTATCTTAGCACCAGAGAGGGAATCTCAGCCACCTAATCGGGAACCAGTGCCAAAATATGAAAGACGGATGGATCCCGAAGGCTAAACCTTCGGAGAAGGTTTAGCCTTCGATTTACGGGAGAGATTGTGGAAGAAGGGTAGATTTTGCTCTTTTTCATTTTACATTTTTTCCTTATTTCCATTTTGACCTTCAGTCCGAACGTGGTAGTATAGGAAAAAGAATGTATGGAATTCCGAAAACGTCACAAGAAACTCTATCTCTTCTGGATGATTTCCTCGATGCTCGTCGCCCTCTCGATGGTGGTGTTTTTGTTGGCACCGGTATTCTATTCCCGATAGAGCCGAGCGTCCGCGCACATTGTTTATGATAAAAATACCGTTGTTCGCGAAACTGATACTGCTGGTGTTGGTCATCGGGACGGGGGTGGTTCTTTCTTCCGGATGGAAGGAAATGGAACGGTCGAAGCGGATCGAAGCCGAAGTCGAAGCGCTCCGTCAGGAGGCCGATACGATTCGTGGCGAGAACCGGACTATCGGTGAAAAGATATCCTTTTTTTCCACCGGATCGTTCGAGGAACGGGAGGCGAAGGAAAAGCTCGGTATGAAAAAACAGGACGAGGAGGCGGTCGTCTTGGATACGGGAGTCGTGCTCGGTGCGGATACGTCGGATACGTCGGGAAACGATCCGATCGGCACTTCCGCCGATGTGCCCAATTATCGGAAATGGGCGGTCTATTTCGGCGTAGGAACGTACAGATAACAGAAACACTATGAGTCGGATCGACGACAACATGAAGATCGTGAGGAGACTGTGGCAGGAATGGAAAATCGGTTCCTGGTTGTTCGGGTTTGGAAGTGCTCTCATCGTGGTGATTGCCTTCACTTTTGCGTTTGCCTATGCCGCTCCCAACTCCTGGGATATTACAGGGATGATCCGGAGCCAGTTGCCGTTGCCTATGGTGACGGCCGGATGGTCGGACGCCGCTTCGTTTCGTGATGTCGCCACCGACCTTGCTTCGGTACGCCGTTTTTATGAGAGCCAGGATTTTTCCACGGTCGGTCTGCGTGTCGATTTCACGACGGAGGACGGGAAGAAACGGCTGAAGATCCGCGAACGCGAAATCATCAACCGGGCACTTGAAAACGACGCTATCGCACGAGCTGCCGCACGCGATGGGATTAGAATCTCTGATGCGGACGCACAGAAGGCGGTCGCGGACCAGCTGAGTATGCAAGGGAATGATCCGAACGCCGTGAAGGATCGGCTCATGAAGCTGTATGGATGGACCATACCGGAATTCACCGGAAAAGTCGTGCGCCCAGCGCTTTTCGAGGAAGCTCTCCGGAAACGATTCGAGGCGGATACAACTAATTTTGTCGAAGCGAAGAAGAAAGCTGAGATGGCCCGGAAGCGTCTCGATGACGGCCGGTCGTTCGCCGATGCCGCCACAGAGTTTTCCGAGGGAAAAACAGCGGGCAACGGAGGTGATATGGGATGGTTCCCGTATGCGGACCTCGCAGCATCCTTGCAAGACGCCGCCAAGAATCAGAAGATCGGTGTCCCGGGCGATGTCATCGAAAGCGACCTCGGATTCCATATCCTGCTTATCAATGAACGGAAGACCGAGAATGGGAAGGACCTTGTCGAGCTGAGCCAGATCTTCGTGAAGAAAAAGACCTTCGGCGATTGGCTGACATCGGAACTTCAGGGAATGTCTATCCATGTATTGGCGCCGGAATATGAATGGAATCAGGATGCCGCCAGGGTGGAATTCCATGATCCAGCGCTGCGTCAGTTCGAGGCGAACCTCCTCCAAAACTCTCAAGGGGATGCCTCGGTCATTTTCTAAGACCATTCCAGCTTTGAATGTAGCCCTGCGAGACTCTTGGTTTTTGATGGGGAATGTTTATAATGGACGCGGAAGGGAATGATACCGAATGAACCTAAACACCGTACGGTTTAGAGAGGCCAGGCCTCCAATTGGAGGCCTGGCCTCTAAAGCCGACCTACCAAAATCAAGTTGATCCGGTATAACCATCCGAGGACCGTCCTCGGAGGAGGGGTTGGGAAAGAAGCTGGTGAAAGAATAATGCGGTCGTCAAAGTAGACACTATTTTTCGTCCATACGCTTGCGTGAAAGGGCTCTTTGCGGGTAGAGTGCATATATATGAAACCTCCCGTTTGGAAACCGCTCTATCTCCTGCTTCGCTTATTCGGTGCACCGGTCGCATGGGAAGTATCCGCTGGTGCGGCCGTGTTCCGTACCGTGAATGGCCGGCGGCTTTTTCTCGTACTCCGGTATCCGAGCGGGCATTTCGATTTTCCCAAAGGACATGTCGAGGCTGGTGAAACCGAGGAAGAGGCACTCCGCCGCGAGACCGAGGAAGAGACGGGAATCAGGACCCTTCGCATCCTTCCCGGTCGTACGAGCATCCGGTATTTCTATTCCGCAAGGGGAGAAGAGCGGGGATGGCGGGTTCGTGAAGGGAGGGGACTGTGGATTTTCAAGGCGGTGCATTTCCGACCGGCGGAAACGACCGAGTCGGCCGTGCGGATTTCCGACGAGCATATCGGTTTTGAATGGCTCCCGTATGATGAAGCCCGCCAGAAACTCACATTTGAGAATGCCCGAAAAGTGCTCGATATGGCCGAAGAATCCGCTTGTTCGTGATAAATATATTGACGGAACGTGAAAAATGAGGGATAGTGGACAGATGTCAGTATGTAAGCAAACAACCGCTATGGAAGATATGAAACCCGCATTTCAGGAGGATTCCGCCCAGACGCTGTTTCAGGAGCTGCGCGAGCTTGTGAAACAAGAAGGCATCGAAACGTACGGTGAATTTTGCGAGCTCGTCGCGGAACTGATCCAGGAAAAACTGAGCGAGGGAGCTTTTGACTTGAATGAGGACTTGTCGACGGTCGAGGCCGACCTTGAGGGGCGCTGGCCGGAAATCGAGGCGACACTCCGATAGGCTCAAACTGACAACTGACAACTGACAACTGACAACTGACAACGAGGAACGTGGAACAGGGAACGGGAAAGAAGGACCTGATTCCCGTTTGAGATTCTGTATTCCCTTTTCTTCATTCATGATTCATCAGCTATGTTGACCGTCCGAAACATCTACAAACGCTACGGTCCTATCCGGGTATTGCTCGGGGCGGATTTTTCGGTGTCGCGTGGGCAGAAGGTCGCGCTCGTCGGCTCGAACGGGGTCGGCAAGTCGACCTTGCTCCGTATCATCGCAGGCATCGAGAAGGAAGACCGTGGCGAAGTGATCCGCGAGCGTCGTGCAAACATCTCGTATCTTCCGCAGGAATTGCCGGCCGACATCATCGACGACACGGCGTTCGGATACCTGCGTCGCGTTTCCGGTATCGCCGAACTCGAGGAGGGAATGCAAGCGCTCGAATCGAAGCTCGGGGATGAGGAATCGCTTGAGCGATACGGCGAACTGCGAGAACGGTATGATCGCATGGACGGGTTTTCCTTCGAGAAAAAGGCGAAAGACGCCCTTACCGGTCTCGGGTTGCCGGAGGAATTCCTGTCGCGGAACCTGTCGGGGATAAGCGGGGGGCAGCGACGTCGGGTCGCGCTCGCGGCCGCACTGTTGTCGGAAGCGGACCTGCTCTTGCTCGATGAACCGACGAACGATCTCGATCTGTCCGCCATTTTATGGCTGGAAACCTATATACGTACGAGTGCCTCGGCGATGCTGATCGCATCGCATGACCGTGCGTTTCTCGATGCGATCGCGGACAAGGTGCTCGAGATCGATTGGAATTTTCGTACGACGCGGATGTGGACGGGCAATTACAGCCTCTATTTCAAAGAAAAATCCGAGGAACTCCGTCGCGATCGTGAGGAGCAGAAACGCACCGAAGAGGAACGCTCCCGATTGTTCGAAACAGCGGATGAAAAGCGTGAGTGGGCGCGTATCGGCGGGGAACAGATGATGCCCGACAAGGACCGGATGTCGCAGGGGTATCATCGCGATCGGGCAGAACGGAAGTTCGGTGCGGCGGCAAGCGCCCTTTCGACCCGGGCTGACAAGGTGAAGAAGGTGAGAATAGCGGCCGTGCGCGATCCACTCTCGGTCTTCTTCGAACCGATGGAAGGGGAGGGACAGGATATCATACTCACCGGTGCGGTCGCCGGATATGGCGGAGAGTTTACCGCCGGACCGATCGACCTTGGTATCCCGTACGGATCACATGTGGGGCTTTTCGGTCGCAATGGTTCGGGTAAGTCGACGATCCTTCGGATGATCGCGGGAACACTTCCGCTTACTTCCGGCACGGTCACGCTCGGTGAGGATGTGAAGCTCGGCATACTCACGCAGGAGAACGATATCCTCCCGCGCGATCTGACCGCGCTCGAATGGTTTGCCGACAAGACGACGCTGACGGAGGAGAAGGATATCCTTTGGTTCCTGCGTCGGTTTCTCTTGCTCAGTGACGCTGCTTCGTTCAAAATGGGCGAGCTCTCGCCCGGCGAGCGCATGCGTCTCTCTCTCGCGTATCTGATGGCGACACGCTCGAACGTACTCATCCTCGACGAGCCGACGAATCACCTCGACCTCGAGGCCGTCACCGCCCTTTCGGAAGCGGTGGACCTGTTTCCAGGCACAGTCATCCTTGTCTCGCACGATCGCGCATTTCTCCAAGACCGCGCATTCACCCAGGTCCTCTCTGTCGATTCGGGCAAACTCACTGTTGAAAAGGATTACGACTCGTATCTCGAAAAGGCCATGAAAGAGGCCGAACGGGGGATGTGATTGATTAAAACGATATAAAAGAAAGCAGCCACATTTTTTATGGGCTGCTTTTTGACAGGGTAAAAAAAAATTCGTACGAAATGAATCGTGCGTATCGCGCTTAGCTTTCACGGAGTATTTTCGTGATATTCACGATAATCGACGATTCTCCCGCATCAAGATCAACGATGGTTGGCTTCACAGTATCGGAAAAGAAGATACTTGCCGGGAGGCGGATACATGTCCCGACGTCGCCCTTTTCCTGTATCGTTCGGATGACTTCTTCGGTAATCTTTTTGAGGAGTATCTTTTTCAGCTCACTGGCGTTTATTTTTCCTTCATTCATGCCCGACAGGAATAGCTGCACGAAGGCGGGTAAAATGTTGTAGGTCCCGCTGAAACAGTCTCCATGCTTGAAATCGAACGTACCGCAGAGAAATATCCGAAGAATCCTTTTTCTCAGGCGAAACCGGAAAGGAAAATGACATTGTGTGTTAATTTTGTCAAGCTCGCGATGGTTCTTCAAGTTTTGTCGAGACGGGAACAGCCCGCCTCTACGGGTCGGCGAAAACTGAGCATACCAAAACAATCGATTTTTTAAGCATGCTTTCCGATGTCGCAAACGTACTATGAGGGTAGACCGCTTCTTTTGCGGAAAGTATAGGTTTCAAGGTACTATATCAAAGTGATCGGCGGATGGCCGTCATATTTTTTCATGCGAGAGTTACGTATGGCGGAACAGGAACATACAGAACAAAAAAATGGGATGGATGAGGCTCCGGCAACGGGGTTGTTCGGGTTGCTTGCCGGATACAAGGGAATGATCGGTTTGCTGGTGGCGCTCACTATCGTCGCCAACGCGCTGACCATCGCCGTGCCGAAAGTCGTCGCGGATGCCATCGACACGTATGCGACGGGCGGGTTCGTCATGGGTCGATTCGTCGTTGAATTCCTTGTCATCGCGATTCTCATCTTTCTCTTTACCTATCTGCAAAATATCGTGCAGGTGTTCGCGTCCGAACGGGTGGCTCGCGACCTGCGCGATCGGATCGTCGCCAAACTGTCGGTACAGCCGTACTCGTATATCGAACAAGCGACGCCCGCGAAACTCCTGACCAATCTCACTTCGGACGTCGATGCGGTCAAAAGCTTCGTCTCGGTCGCGATCGCCTCGATCATCTCATCGGCGTTCCTCATCGTCGCGGTGGCCGTGCTTCTCGTCTTTATCGATTGGAAACTCGGACTTACGGTCCTTTCGGTCATGCCGTTCATCGGTACGGCCATCTTCCTTATCCTGGGTAAGGTTCGGAAGCTCTTCGTGAAGTCGCAGGAAGCGATCGATTGGCTCAACAAGGTGATCAGTGAGAGTATCCTGGGCGCAGCGCTCATCCGGCTGCTCGATGCCGACGAACCCGAGCGCGTGAAATTCACCGCGGCCAACACTGAGGCGAAACGGGTCAGTCTCAGGATACTCGGACTGTTCGCGAGCCTCGTCCCGATCATCACCTTCTTCACCAATATCGCGACGCTCGCGATCGTACTGTTCGGCGGACGGTTCGTTATCTTGGGCGAGATGACCCTCGGTAACTTCACCGCCTTCAACAGTTATCTGGCCATTCTCATCTTTCCGATCCTCATCATCGGATTCATGAGCAATGTCATCGCGACTGCCTCCGCCTCGTACGGACGGATCCTGCCGGTGCTCGAAGCGCCCGTCGAGAAGAAAACCGGCGGATACAAAGCGACGCTTCATGGGGATATCGAGGTGCGGAATGTCTCGGTCGATTTCGGAGGGAAGCCGGTCCTTCGGAGCGTCTCGTTTTCGGTCGGCGCCGGAAGCAAGACCGCTATCATCGGACCGACCGCCGCCGGCAAGACACAGCTCCTCTACCTCCTGACCGGACTGCTTGCGCCCACGTCGGGAGAGATCCTGTTCGACGACAGGAGCATAGACGAGTATGACAAGGAAAGCCTGCGCGGTCAGGTCGGTTTCGTGTTCCAAGACAGCATCATGTTCAATCTGAGTCTGCGCGAAAATATCGCCTTCAGTGATACGGTCCGCGACGAGCACCTCGACAAGGCGATCGCGACCGCCGAACTCCGAGACTTCGTCGATGCGCTCCCGGACGGACTCGACACGGTCGTATCGGAGCGGGGGACGAGCCTGTCGGGCGGACAGAAACAGCGTATCATGCTTGCCCGCGCGCTCGCGCTCGATCCGAAGGTACTCATCCTCGACGATTTCACCGCGCGGGTCGATGCCGACACGGAGCGTCGGATCCTCGAGAACGTCGCGCGCGAGTATCCCGAACTCACGCTTCTCTCCGTGACGCAGAAGATCTCGTCGATCGAACACTATGACCAGATCATCGTGCTCATGGAAGGGGAGCTCCTGGCGAAAGGGACGCACGAGGAGTTGCTCGCCATTTCGCCCGAATACGTGCAGATCTATCAGTCGCAACGGAGTACGAACCAGTACGAATAATCAGCTCGGAGGACGGTCCTCCGTCGCGGAAGACCGTCCTCCGAATCCTCTCTTGTCGCTACACACTTCGAATATCTTATGAAGTATTCCCTCGCCAAGACCGATATCGAAAAAGAGAAGGACAAGAGCGTCCTGGCCACCGCTTGGAAGCGGCTTATTCCGCTTATGAAAGAGGAAGGTCGGGCGGTCATGCTCGCGATCGTCGCGATCCTGGTCAGTTCCGCGGTGACGCTTGCGGTGCCGATCATCATCGCGCGCGTCGTCGATAGCGCTATCGCCGTCGGAAATTTCAGCGGGGTGATCACGTATTCCGCATGGCTTTTCGGTATCTTCCTCATCGGACTCGTCTCGAACTATCTGCAGGTCAAGACGATGGGCGGGGTGGGACGCCGTCTTCTCTTCAATCTGCGCAACAAGATATTCGACAAGCTTCAGGAACTCCCGGTCGCATTCTTCAACCGCAACAAGGCGGGGGACATCGTCTCACGCATCAACAACGATACCGAGAAACTCAATCAGTTCTTCGCGCAGGCGCTGATGCAATTCGTGAGCAATATCATTCTCATCGTCGGGACCGGAATTTTCCTGGTCGTGCTCGATGTCAGACTCGGTCTCGTCGCGCTCGTACCCGCGGCACTCGCGCTTATCGCCACGCAGATGCTTTCCCCCTGGGTCAAACGGACCAGTCTGGCGAGCCTGCGTGCGACCGGTGCCATGAGCGGTGAGATCCAGGAAAGCATCAATAATTTCAGGGTCATCGTGGCATTCAACCGACTCGATTATTTCCGTGAGAAGTTCAAGGAAGCGAACGAGACGAACTATGTCGCGTCCGTTGCGGCCGGCGTCGCGAGCAATGTCTTCAATCCCATCTACGTACTCGTCTCGACTCTGGCACAGCTCGCCGTTCTGGCATACGGGATCGCACTCATCGCCGACGGACGATTTACGGTCGGACTCCTGATCGGCTTTTTGCTCTATGTGAACGGCTTCTATACGCCGCTTCGACAGCTTGCGTCCGTATGGCCTTCGCTCCAGCTCGCACTCGCGGGACTTGACCGTATCTCCGAGGTGCTTTCGCTCGAATCCGATATCGTAGCGATGCCGGCGTGCGATGTCGAGCCAGATATCGAATCCGATGCGGTTCTCGAATTTCGAGGCGTGTCCTTCCGGTATGAAGAGGGGAAGGACGTGCTGAAACATATCAGTTTCGCACTCGAATCCGGCAAGACCTATGCGCTCGTCGGTCCGACCGGTGGAGGCAAGACGACGACGGCGTCTTTGATGGCCCGACTCTATGATCCAAGCGAGGGAATCGTCTCTCTGAACGGGAAGGATATCCGCTGTTATGCGACGGATGAACGGGCGAAGAAAATCGGATTCATCCTGCAGGAGCCGTTCCTGTTTACCGGGACGGTGCGCGAGAACATCCTTTATGGGAACAAGGAGCACGCCGAATATACCGACAAAAAGCTCTCCGAGGTTTTGGAGGCGACGCATCTCACGAAACTGATTGATCGGTTTTCCGAGGGTCTCGAGACCAAGATCGCAATCAGTGGCGACGCCATCAGTCTCGGACAAAAGCAACTCATCGCGTTCATCCGTGCGGTGCTCCGTGATCCGGATATCCTTATCCTCGACGAGGCGACCGCGAATATCGACACGGTCACCGAACAACTCTTGGAAGAGATCATCGGTACGCTCCCGAAAAAGACGACCAAGGTCATCATCGCGCATCGGCTCAATACGATCGAGAACGCCGACGAGATATTCTTCGTGAACGGCGGCGCGATCACCCCGGCCGGTTCGATGGAGCACGCCGTCGACATGCTGCTCCACGGCAAACGCTCGAGTTGACGGTAACGAGCAAAACGAAGCAGAGGAGTCCGACTCCCTAGAGGGAGTCAGACTCCTTGCTGAATAAGGCACACACCCGGACTTTGGGGTTGAGTGGAATAAAAAAACAGCCGTCACTTTTGGGTGAGGGCTGCGTACATGAGGATGATACATCCTGTCTCAATTTTTTTATTTAGACGGAGGAATGTAAGTTATCAATGCGTTATACATAGTCGCACTTTCTATATCCACTATGTATGTGCCTTTGGGTTGTTTTTCTAGCCATTCATTGATTTCCTGGCACTGGTACCCGATTGGGTTGTTTTCTTAAAGATATTTTACTCGACATATTCTTAAAAATGATATGTTGACTTCGACCGATCAAGCACAAATCCCTCCCCTCGAAGACTCGGTACTCCCTTTTCGAAAGGGAGATATCGATTACAGTACAAGCGAAGAAAGATATGTCTCCCCCTTTCGGGAAGGGGGAGCGAGGGGGATTTGTGACTGCGGATTGAGCATTTTTACTTTATAATAAATAAAACGTCGATTTTGTGCTTATCTTAGCACCAGAGAGGGAATCTCAGCCACCTAATCGGGAACCAGTGCCGATTTCCTTATCTAGTGAACAATCATTACTTCTTATGAATTTTACTCGAATTATTGATGCGGAGTATGACTGAGAAAATGACATGATTTCCTTCCTTTGACCGTCTCCGGCCGGAAAATGTTGATGAAAATTGTTAATCGATACTTCGGTCCATTATAGCATCGTTCAGTCATACTGTCAACTCTTTCCAAGTGTGGAAAATGCGTTTATACTGGCTCTACTAGCTATTCCATCATGAAGCAGAAAGAGAAAATCCGCTGGCAGTTCGCCGGAGTGCTTGCGCTTGCGCTTGTTTCGGGCGTTATCGCATACCCGAGTGTTTTCTCATACTTTCCGTTTCCGAACGCGGCGTCGGTCGAGAATTCGCTCAAAGTGAATCTCGGACTCGACTTGCAGGGAGGCATCCACCTCGAATACGCCGCGGACACCTCGCAGGTGCCGGTCGGGAAGAAACAGGATGCGCTCCAAGCGGCACTCTCGGTCGTTGAGCGGCGCGTGAACGCATTTGGTGTGGGCGAGTCGGTCATCCAGCTTTCCAAGTCCGGATCCGAGGATCGGATTATCGTCGAACTTCCGGGTGTGAAGGACGTCGAGGAGGCCAAGAAGATGCTCAAGGAGACCCCATTCCTTGAGTTCCGGGAATCCAACGATGCAGCGCTTTCGAATCAGATCGCGCAGATAAATGATGCGTCCAAGAAGCAGGCGGACGAAGTGCTCGCTCGTGTTTTGGCCGGTGAGGATTTTGCGACGCTTGCCAAGACCTATAGTCAGGACCCGGGTTCCAAGGACAGGGGTGGCGATCTCGACTTCGTGAAGAAAGGACAATTCGTTCCCGAATTCGACTCCGTCATTTTCAAGGATGATTTCAAGGCGGGGACGGTATATCCTGAGCTCGTGGAGAGTCAGTACGGGTGGCATATCATCAAGAAAATCGAAACGCGTGGCGAAGGGGATGCTCTCGAAGTGCATACGGCGCATATCCTGTTTCCAAAAGAATCGCTCGACATGATGCCGGATTCGCTTCGGTACAAGGCGACGGGACTGTCGGGCAAGAATCTCAAGAATGCCTCAGTCGACTACCAGTCGCAGGGATTCGGTACACCGCAAGTCGCGCTCCAGTTCGATGCGGAAGGATCCAAACTGTTTGCGGACCTTACCAAACGCACTATCGGCAAACCGATCGCTATTTTTCTTGACGGACAAGTCGTGAGCGCACCGACGGTACAAAACGAGATTCCGGACGGTCGTGCAGTCATCACCGGAAACTTCACGCTGGCCGAGGTGAAGGGTCTGGTTCAGCGGTTGAACGAAGGTGCTCTTCCAGTGCCGATTACGCTCGTCGGACAACAGTCGATCGACGCATCACTCGGGGACAACGCTCTTCGGCAGAGCTTGTTCGCAGGATTCATCGGTCTCTTGGCCGTGTCGATCTTCATGGTCTTGTACTACCGGTTTCTCGGCCTCGGGGCGGTATTCGCACTTCTCATCTATTCGGCGATGCTTCTGGCGATTTTCCGATTATCTAACTTCACGCCGTTTCCCATTACGCTCACCCTTTCCGGTATCGCGGGATTTATCCTGTCAATCGGTATCGCAGTGGATGCCAACGTGCTTATCTTCGAGCGCACCCGCGAAGAACTCTCATACGGTAAGACGGTCGCCAAGTCGCTCGAGGAAGGCTTCCATCGTGCCTGGCCGAGTATCCGTGACGGACACGTTTCGACACTGATTACCACGGTCGTCCTGATGATCCTCGGAACCGGATTTGTCAAAGGCTTTGCGGTCATCCTCGCACTTGGCGTGCTCCTCTCACTTTTCACCGCCGTCGTGTTGGTTCATACGTGGCTTCGGTTCGTGGTGGGCGACTGGGCGGAAAATCACAAGGCACTTCTCGTCGCTCCGAAACCGGCGCCTGAAGAAGAGAACGAGAAAAGCAACCATTCGGAATCGGGAATCAAGATGGAAAAGAAGACGCACGAAGAAAAGAAACCGGTTGCAAGGAAAACGAAACCAAAAAAGAGGCGAAAGTAAAAAGACCACTTCGGAGTCCGAAAGTTATAAGTCGTGAGTTGTCAGTCGTACGTCTGTCTTATGATCCACATCATCCAGAAACGGAAATATACCTATTGGATATCCGGCGTGCTGGCCGTACTTTCGATCGCGGCGATCGCCGTGTTCGGTCTGCGTCTCGGACTCGACTTCAAGGGCGGGACGATGATCGAGGTCCGCTTCGCAAAGTCGCCGGCTCCGCAGGTAACGGAAGTCCAGAATGCCCTCGCAACGCTCGACTTGCGGAGTCTTACCGTGCAGGCGACCGGAGACAACGGTGCGATCATCAAATTCTTCGCTTCCGACGATGCAGTGAATGCCCAAGTGCTCGACGGATTGAAAACGGTTGACCCGGGTCTTGTCGTGGTTCAGTCGGATTTCATCGGTGCTTCCGTGTCCGGCGATATCCGGACGAGCGCCATCTGGGGAACGATCATCTCGGTCGTCGCCATCGCGGCCTATATCGCTTTCGCGTTTCGCAAAGTGTCCGTACCGATCGGCTCGTGGGAATACGGTTGGGGCGCGGTTATCGCACTCGCACACGACCTTTTGATCACGACCGGATTTTTTGCGGTCTTCGGGAAATTCTTCGGGGTCGAGGTCGGCGTGCCGTTCATCGCGGCACTCCTGACCATTCTCGGTTATTCGGTGAACGACACCATCGTCGTCTATGACCGGATCCGTGAAAACCTGCTCCGGTCCCGTGCCAAGTCCGATTTCGAGGACGTCGCGAACCGCTCGGTGAACGAAACGATGTCGCGTTCGATCAATACGTCACTTACCGTCCTCATCGTACTCGCTTCGGTCGCCTTGTTCGGTGGCGAAGGAATCCGATGGTTCTCGATCGCACTCTTGCTCGGCGTCACCTTCGGCACCTACTCCTCGATCTTCGTCGCCTCGGCACTCCTCGTGACGCGGTACAAGATGAGGGAGAATAGCTAACGGAGAACGGTAAACGGGAATTGATTGACGAGTTCACGGGTTAACGCGTTAACGAGTTGGAAACGGGAACGGGGTCGAATACGTATAATTCCCGTACACCTTGAACGTCGCGATCGTTTCATTCCTTCTTCCCCATTTACTTTATTCCGGATTCCTCATCCTTTATTTTCCATTCTGTATTCTTCATTCCTGATTCATTATCCCATATTCATTCTTCCGTTTTATGCTGAACATCTTCAAGGGAAAAGGAAAGGATAAGAACAAGGACGTTGGCAAGAGTTTCGAGGAACAACTCGCGGCTTTTCCCGGCGCGCCGAAGCTCGAGGACATGAACGTGGCCGAGCGTTTCGCGATGAAGCGATTTCTCAAGATGAGCCCAGAAGAACAGAAGAAGACGATCGAGAAGACCATGACGCCCAAGAATATCGAGAAGAACAAGACGCAGATCATCGCTTCGATCGAGGAAATGCGCAAGAACAAGATGATCTCCGACGACCAGTACCGCCTCATGAGGCGAAAGTACGGGATAAAGTAGTCAGAGAGCAAATATCATTGAACAGATAACAGGGAAACGGGACTGGGACGTCGAAAAAGCATGCCCCGTGACCGATTCGCCAGCTGGCGAAGAGGTTTTACGGGATTGGGAATGAAAGACAAAACATCCTTGTGTCACATTCCCGCGTATGCGGGAATCTTGCGTTCATGGCGTTGTGATACAATAGAAACGAATCCTTATACCGAAATAACTTGATGTGTTGTATATCGCTACCAGAGGAGTTCGACTCCCTCTAGGGAGTCGAACTCCTGAACGTACAGGGATTTAGTTAATTTGGTATTACCTATCTGAACCCATATGAACGAACGAGAAGCGAAAATCGAAGAACTGCTTTCCCGCGGCGTGGCCGAAGTGATCGATCGGGAGCATTTGAAAAAACGGCTTTTGGCCGGTGAGAAGCTCCGCGTGAAGCTTGGTATCGATCCGACCAGTCCGAATATCCACCTCGGTCGGGCTGTTGCGCTTCTCAAATTACGCGATTTCCAGGATCTCGGATGTCAGGTCGTGTTGATCGTCGGCAACTTCACGGGGCTCATCGGTGACACGAGCGACAAGGAATCGGAACGGCCGATGCTCGATGCCGCGACGGTGGAATACAATATGGGTTCGTATTTCGATCAGGCCGCCAAGGTGCTCGATATGGAATCCGTCGAACGGCACTTCAATGCCGAATGGCTCCGTGAGCTCGGATTTCTCGAAATCGGCGAGCAGGCGGATGCGTTCTCGGTACACGAATTCGTCTCGCGCGAGAATATCAAACGGCGACTCGATGCCGGCAAACGGGTGTCGCTTCGCGAAATGCTCTATCCTCTGATGCAGGGGTACGACAGCGTGCAGGTACGGGCGGATGTCGAGATCGGCGGGACGGATCAGCGATTCAATCTCCTCGCGGGCCGGACGCTTCAGTCCCGGTATGACCAGGAGCCACAAGACATCGTGACGGTGAATCTCATTCTTGGCAGTGACGGACGCAAGATGAGTTCGAGCTGGGGGAATACCATCGATCTTTCCGACGAACCGAACGATATGTTCGGCAAAGTGATGAGTATTCCCGACGAGCTGATCGGGACCTATCTCATCCATACGACACGGATCCCGTTGTCGGAAGTTTCGGAACTTGAAGTCGGCATGCAAGACGGGAGCCTGAACCCGCGCGATGCCAAGATGCGGCTCGCCAAGGAGATCGTACACATGTATCATTCCGCGGAAGCTGCCGCGGTCGCGGAGGAATATTTCGTGACGGCGTTTTCCAAGCGGGAAGTACCGCAAGATATCCCGGAAATATCAGTTGAGGGCGGATCGGAAAGTATTATCGATTTCATCGTTCGCTCCGGCAATGCGACGAGCAAGACGGATGCGCGACGCAAAATCGAACAGGGCGGGGTCTCGATCGGTGACGAGAAAGTAACCGATTGGGCACTCGTGCTGGAGCGATCGGCACATGACGGCAAGGTCATGAAAATCGGGAAAATCGGCTTCGTCCGAATCGCGTTCTGATGGTTTTGGGAGGGATATCCGAAAAGAGCCGCTTCCCTTGATGGGGAGCGGCTTTTCCCGTATTCTGGAAATACTGTGTCCTTACCAATCGAAAACAAAACGAAGGAGAATCTCATGCCGGATATCGACATCAGAATAGAACGGCCGAATAGGACGGGAAGGCCGGACGTACATATCATAGGCATGTCCGAAGAGAGTGAGTCTGCGATTGCGAGACTGTATTACTCGTATGCCGGGATAAGCCACGGATTCAAACGATGGATCGAACCCGATATGATACGCTGCATCGTCTGTTCGATCTTATCGGATGCGAAGTTCGATCCGTCGGGCCTGACGGAGCCGACTCTCGTTGAGGTGAAAGTGACGGAATTCGGTGCTTCGGGCATCAAGCGGGTCGGTACCATTTATCATAGAGATAAAGGCGAACACGGGGTCGCCGTTAGAAGCGCCGGTACCGATCACAGATATGATTTCATGAATATCGGATACGGGGACGTGAAATGCTTCTTGTGTGATGTATTCACGACCGGACGGGTACCGGAGCTCGGGAACGGCTTCGGCTCATGTCCCAATCTCTGTCGACCCGGCTGTCAGGGTTTGCCATTCCTTCGTAAATAATAAGCAAAGGCGCCCTCATAATGAGAGGTGCCTTTCTGTTTCCACTGGCTTACGGCTCGGTGATTTGCGGCGAATATCGAGGAGAAAAGTGCGACTTTGAAAACAGTGACGCATGTTTGTCTGTCATCGGACAGACGCGGCCCGACGAAGAATCCACTATCAGAATATTACCATATTATATAATATGGTAATATAGGTATGAGAGGAGATTCGATGGATATGTATGAAGCAATGATTCATATGGCCAAGGTGAAACCGTCATCGATGCCGAAACAGGACCGTGAAAAGGCGGTATTCGGATTTCTTGACCTGGTTACGAATCTGAAGTCGAAAACGGAAACGGTGGACTTCCTTCTCGGTATTCTCACTCCGAGCGAGGCACTCATGCTTGCAAGACGCCTGCAGGTCGCGGAGAGGCTGCTTCAGGAGGAGACGACAATCGAGGAAATCCGTCGGGAGCTTGGTGTCGGGATTCGGACGATATACGGAGTGGATCGATGGCTGCATTCCGGAAACGATGATCGGGACGTCTGGTTGGCTGATTTGATCCGGAATCAAGAGAAGTCGTCTCGCCATGCTCGGAAAGGTATCGGATCCCGGAAAGGGTATTCCATGTCGCTGCTCGACCGGTATCCGCAGCATCGAATACTCACCGATCTGATTTCCGAAATTCTCCGATGAACCGAACGTGACTGATATTACCATATTATATAATATGGTAATATCTGGGGGAGATATGGGAGGGTGTTTGAATCGGATAAGGGAACGATATGACACAACGGCAAATCGTATTCATACACGGGGGAGACGCGTTTCCTGATCGGGAAGCGTTCCTTGCGTACCTATGTTCGGTGACGTTGCGCGAACCGATATGGTCTCCAGACGCCTTGCCACGCTGGCGCGAGACGCTTGCACGCCGGTTCGCGGACCATTGTGAGATCATGATGCCTTGGATGCCGAACCGGCAGAGCGCTCGGTACGACGAATGGTCGATCTGGTTCGAACGGCATATACCGTTTCTTCGCGACGGAGTGACCCTCGTCGGACACAGTCTTGGTGGGATTTTCCTCGCGAAATACCTGTCCGAACATGCGTTTCCCGTCCGGATCGGTGCGCTCGCGCTCGTGGCGGCGCCCTTCGACGACGAATCAAACGAATCCCTCGGTGATTTCATCCTTTCCGGACACCTCCGGAAAGTTTCCGAACAGGCCGGGACGATCCTCCTTTTCCATTCTCAGGATGATCCACTCGTCCCGTTTGCCGAGCTCGCCAAATATGCGCGGTCATTCCCGGATGCCGAAGCGATCGCTCTCGACGGTCGCGGTCATTTCCTCGATTCCGATTTCCCTGAACTCTCGGAGCGGATCAAAAATATCATCGGAGCGGATTGAAAGTGCGGATGACAAAATATTTTTTCAGCGGGGTTGTTTACAAAATTGATGAACGTTGTATTATTGAAGTGCATTGATTGTATTCAAATCGAATATGATTCGGAAGTGTCGTGTCGGCACTCTTATTTTCGAGATACTTTTCCTCAGCCTTTCCGCTATCGCGGTATGGTCTTTCGGTATGGTCCGCGTGCATGCGGATGATGACAGTGAAAAGTGGTCGGACTACGACGACTACGAAGTGGTGAGCCATGATACCGTTTGGAGCGGGAATCATGTGCAGGCTTATATTTTCAAGCCGATCGTCGTTGTCGATGGAGCCACACTGACTATTGAAAAGGGTACACATATCGAGTTCAGTCAGATTTTCGTTTATGACGGTAGGATCGTCGCGGAAGGGACGGATGCCGAACGGATCGTCTTCACGAAAATGCCGTCGCAAATTTCCGAACCTGAACAGGATGTCGGGATATATGATGCGGAATGTTTTCGAATGCGTCCAACCGGAACTATCGAATTCAACTATTATCCCAATGAGACGGATGATCCGTCGGTATTCCGATATACGGAGTTCGAGGGAATCGGCTCCAATCAGCCTATGCCGGCATACGAAGGACACTGTCCCGGTTTAGCGATGGATAATGGCTCATGGATTCGGTCTGTATTCGGAGAGACGGCGTATGCGGCGAAACAACCGAATTCTACTTCTCCCGGGATACGATTCATTCGTGGCAAGCTCCTGATCGATCACTCCGCTTTCCATAATGGTTTGTATGCGGATATCATTTCCTCGTTATATTTCAATGATGAATGGGAGGCGCAATACCAGCAGATTACGGTGACCGATTCCGATTTCTCTTTGAATCTCAGTAATACGGCTCTGCTCTCGATACTTCAGTTCGATGGGAAGCAGGATTATACCGGACGGGTCTATTTCGAGAATAATTGGTACGGTTCGTCGGACGGGCCTACGAGTGACAAGAATCCCGGAGGACACGGGGAACGGTTGGACGGGCCGTGTACGCTTGCCGGGTTCAGCTCGGAGCGACACCTGCCGGAAACCCCGCAGGCATCGAACGTCCTCTTCCTGCCGGGGATCAAGGCGAGCAATTTGTATGAAAAGGACCATTCCGGAAACGAGAACCGCCTGTGGCCGCCGGATTTCTTCAGTGATGACCTCGACTTGCTTGCTCTTGATAACGACGGGAAGAGCGTGAACGATGTGTATACCGAAGACGTATTGTCATCGGCTGGTGGTACGAAGTATTATGAATCATTCCTCACTGATCTTGAGACAGAGAAGACCAATCACGTCATCAATGATTACGTACCGTTCGCATACGACTGGCGGACGGATGTCCATGATATCGCATACGGCGATACGGCGCGTCGTGACGAATCGCGATCGTTACTTTCCGAGACGGAGCGACTCGCACAGTCGTCCAAAACGGGCAAGGTCACTATCGTCGCACATTCCAACGGGGGACTCGTCGCCAAGGAACTCCTGAACCGACTCGACGAGACGGGTGAGGCTGCCTTGGTGGACCAAGTCGTCTTTGTCGGGACGCCACAACTCGGGGCGCCGATCTCGATCCTCTCTCTTTTGTACGGGTACAAGGAGGATCTGCTCTGGGGAATACTCGCTTCCCGCGGGAATGTCCGCACATTGGCCGAACATATGCCGGGTGCCTACGGACTCCTCCCGTCTCAGGAGTATTTCGATCGGACAAAACAACCCCTCGTCTCGTTCTCGTCCGAGCATACCCGGTTCAAGGAATATCGCGACGCATACGGCGACACCATAAACGATTGGAGCGGTCTGGCGGACTTCCTCTCGGGCGCGAAGGATGGACGGGAGAAACCGGCAAAAGACGATGTCGCATCGGAAAATATCCTTCGGAAAAATCTACTCAGTCAGGAGGAGCAGACGAAAAAAGAGTTGGATACCTGGAAACCACCGACCGGCGTCGAGGCTATCGAGATCGCCGGGTGGGGACTCGATACCGTCCGCGGAATCGACTATACCGAGGAAGAGGCGACGAAATGCTATGCTTCCGGATCGGTGCTTATCCCGAGTTGTACGGGAGCTGGTACGTATAAACCGGTGTACGAGCCACAGTTCACCGTGGATGGCGACGAGGTCGTAACCGCTCCGAGTGCCCTTATGCTTCCAGAATCGTCGGACGTGAAAAAGTATTGGGTGGATTTGTGGACATATGGAAAGAAACAAATTGTTGGGAAAACTCATGCTGATATTTTAGAAGTAAAGTCACTTCGAACCTTTCTTTCTCAACTGATATCCCATAGTGAAAAAGATACCTCTTTGCCGGAATATATCTATACGACCAGACCGTCTGAATATGCCAATGCTAAGCCTCGTATCCGTATGTCGCTCTATTCGCCTCTCGATATATCCTTGACTGATGCCGATGGCAATCATACCGGGCCCAAAACCGTCGAAGAGAACGGGCAGACGGGGGTGATTTTCGAGGAAGGCATACCTGGGAGTACCTATGTTCAACTCGATGATCGCAAATATGCCTCCTTTCCGGAAGGAACGGCTGTCTCCGTCCACCTCGATGGCTATGATACCGGCTCGTATACGCTAAAGTTCGACGAGGTCGCGGTGACGAATGCCGGAGAAAAGACGCTGAACCATACGACGTTCCAAGATCTGCCAGTGACTCCCGAGACGACCGTCGATCTTTCCGTGCCGGAAAAAGGCCTCTCGAATCTTTCGACTCTCCGTGCGGATCTCAATGGATCAGAACCGGGAGGGGAATACGAAGTATCGCCGGTTGCGGATGGGATTGCGACTCTGAATGTGGCGCTGGAAACGACAGGAGCGGAATCATCTAGCGGAACAAGCACGTCGGCGGATCGCACGAGACGAAGGACCTCATCTGAAAAATCGAAATCGGGAATTTCAGATGGCGTCGGTAGGTTTCTCGGTTCGATATTCGGTCCTTCTTCTGAGACGGATGCGAACGGGAACGATACGGGCGGATATCCTGTCGGTGTATCGGGTGCCGAAAGTGAGAGACAGACTCAATGGTGTCCGTTTCCGACACAGTCCCCACTCGCCTTTCTCGGTTCTGCACTTCGTACCGGTTTGCGAATCATATTGCCTGGTCCGTTTTTTCTATCGGATATGCTATCATTTCTTTGGAAGCTGAATGGAACTTCGGTAGCGTGGGCTGGTTGGTTCCGATGGCTACAATAATTGGGAGGGTGATGCTTATAAAAGGATTGATATATGAAAAAAACATATTGGTGGAGGATTGTTTTCTGTTGTTTCAGTGGTGTGATAGTAATTCTTGGTTTACTTTATGATAGTCTTATATGCTTTCCTGGTGGAAGGGGTGAATGTATATTTAGCCAGTTTAGATTATCAATTATTTATCCGGTCATATTATTAGTGCGTTCCCTTCTCCTCGTCTCCCCGTTTCTCTTTTTCGTACGGGATGAGGTGTTCAAGAAGTGGTTGTGGTTTGCTTTGGTTTGGTTTGGAACGGCAATTTTTTTCATCGCTATCACTCCCGAATATCATGCCGGTATTTTTGAGATGATGAATCCGACCAAGGAAACCGTTTCGATGTTCTTCGGAATCCTCTTCGTTCCGATCAGTCTCGGGAAGTTGGCGTGGGATTCGAGACGAACGGCATAAGTCGGGATTTAATCCATGAGAAGGTGCGTTCGGAGATCGTGAAAGGGGTCGAGAGGCAGAACGCGCTCCGAAGGTTGAGTCTCTTTCGGAGCCATAAAATACGAGAGGCTCTTACAGAGAAGTTCCCGAGTGCGTCGGGGAATTTCCTGTGGTATCATGGGAATCGGATGGATTTCTGTACTGACCTTCTATGCCAACAGAACCTGCCGAGGAGAAACTGGAGTTCGGTTTGCCGAAAATACCGACCCTGACGCTGATTATCAGTTTCGTCATCATCATCGGGGCGTCTGCCTTGGTGTTCGTGCGCTTCGGTGACTTCGGACGGTTTTTGGATACCGCCAAACGTGCCGAGCCGTGGTGGCTTGTGGCGGCGGTCGGGTTCCAGGTGCTGACCTATGTTTCAAACGGCGAGGTATGGAACGTGGCGATGCGTGCGGCAAAGCACCCGCTCCGTCCGGGTATACTCGCCCGGCTTGCCGTCGAACGGCTCTCCATCGACCAGTTCATGCCAAGCGCCGGAGTGGCCGGACACGTGGGTACGCTCCAGGCTCTGCGACACTTCGGCGTACCGACATCGATCGCGCTTGAGGCGCTCTTCGTCGATCTGCTTTCACACTATGGTGCGTATGTGACCTCTGTCGTCGTCGCTCTCTCGGTGTTCGCGGCGCATAACGAGGTGACTCCGATCGTTCTCCTGACCCTTGGCGTGTTTGGCGTTACCGCCACGGTCGTTCTCGTCAGCACGGTGCTCTTTCTTCGAAATCATGACTGGATCCACCGGCTTCCGAAATGGATTACCAAGCATACGCTGGTCGCACGCCTGACGCGCTCGGTCGCACAGGTGGATGCCGACCGAGTCCTTGCCTGGGACTTGCTTTCCGAAGCGACACTTTTCCACTTGGCCATCTTCTTCCTCGACGGGGCGACACTCTGGGCCACGCTGCGCGCCGTCGGGGTGCACGCCTCGATCCTCGTCTCGTTCTCGGCCTATGTCATCGCGATGGTCGCCGGGACGGTGCTCTTCATCCCCGGTGGCGTGGGCGTGTTCGAGGTTGGTGCCGTGACGACACTCGTCGGATTCGGTATCCCGTTCGAGGGGGCGTTCGCCGCGACACTTCTCCTGCGTGGACTCACGCTTTGGATCCCGCTCGTTCCCGGATCGATCCTGGCACACAAGGACCTCGTATCACCGACCCCGATCGCGCCTTCCGCCACAAAAAACGGCTGATAGAAGAACGACAACAAATGCTGAACAATCGCTCTCAAAAGCTCACCCGAAAGGTGGGTTTTTCTCTGGAATCATAGCCTATAATACCGAATCAACTTCATTTGTTGTATATCGCTACTAGAGGAGTTCGCCCCGCGAATGCCGGGGCGGACTCCTGAACGTAACAGTGATTCAATTAATTTGGTATAAAAGCCACATTTTGACTGTTGACAAAAAGTGATACATTTGCTATAATCAGAAGATGTTTTTTCACATTACAATTTTTAATTTAGTTGAACCTGAATTTCTCGAAACCAACCAGGAGGATATTCGCATGGAAGATCAGACAGGTGAATTTACACGGGAAGTACCGGAAACATTGGTTGCCGTTACGCTCAATGGCGGAAGGGTTATCAAAGACGGATCAATGCCGGTGGAATGGTAGATTTCCGATTCGGTCATCAAGGAAAATCCAGAGTACATTCTGCTCGTTGAACAGGATACCGATGAAAAAAAATCTCCTAAGGAAGAGAGGGTGGGTCGTCGGTATCTGTACGAAATCAACAAGTCGATATGTTATCTGCAATTGTTTTCCGCAGGACATCATCGGTTTATGGCAATCGTTTTTCAGAACTTTGAAAAAGCAAAGAAGTTCATGAAAACGGAGAAGGATGGCTCGTATAGCGAAAAAATCTACTGGCCGTCAGAAGATGAAAATTACCCGGTAGAGCGCTCGCTCGGACAGACCGTTCTTGAATTCGAAGTTCTGGAGGAGGCGTTTGCCAAGATTCCGGAAACGCGGCTTCGGAAAATCGGTTGGTACTGGGTGAATCTATGGTGGGGAAAGGGTCCCAAAGACGAGTGCGAATACAGGAAATGGGTGTTGCCCTGCATTATTTTCAAGCCTCCGGTGTGGCTTGTAATAAATACAGCCGTGCGTTCGGCTGGAGTCGCACATGCCCTGTATGTCCTGTTGGCAAGTCTGGTGACTTTATTGGCGGGATTCAGACCGAAACCGATACTGAACGAGATGAAAGACGGATTCTGGTATAGCAGATCAGGTTGGAGTGTGGTTCGATACGAGAGGTGGTTGTGTAATGGCCATTCCATATACAAGCTCTGGTCGTATAAGGATTGCGTCCCGAAGTACGTCTTTACCACGCCGGCAGAGATCGTAGGAGTTCTGATTGTCTGCAAACTGATTTACTGGTTCGTGGTGACGTACTCATTTGCCACCCTGTCGATAGGAATCGGTGCTTCGGCAGTCGCTATCCTTGTGATAATGGTCCTTTCGGTATGGATCCCTGATAAATATAATGAGTGGAAAGAGAACAAGGTCTTGCTTCGTAAAAAATGGATGAAGAAAAATCTCGACATTTCGAAACAGACCGATGTAGTAGATCTCGCCACCGCGCCTTTGCCTTTGGGAGTCTACGGTAATCTGAAGCAGAGATGGTATCGTGGTTTTTGGGCGTTGAAATCCCAGGTCTGTAAGCCGTATCCGAAGAAGAGGTGAAAAAGACGTTGTTTGTCTTAGAGTCGTAGCGAATGCTACGACTCAATTTTTTTTGCAAACGAAAACCCCGTTGCGGGGGCGCGTATGAATCCCGTAAAAAAGGATTGTCGGGAAAAATACTTTTTCCCTGAGAGCCTGTACACACTCTCATGTCGAAATGAAATCCGAAAATTTCGAGCGAAAACACTGAAAGTGGATGGAGGGCTACTGTTGTAACCCGACGAGACTTGAAGGGTTTGTCCGCCCGCGACGATCGCTTGGCGAGACGGTCGGGGCAGCCGAAATTTTCGGGTTTCAAACGGCAAGCGAATTGATTCTTTTCGTATAGCGTTGAGAGGGTGGACAGGATCTGAATGCCAGGTGGGTTTCATTGTATTCAACGCCCCGTTCTGGAGGTCTTCGGGGACAGTATAGCACGAAGCGGAGAAAATCAGTAGTGAGCAGACAGTAGACGGAAGACAGGTTGAAATATGAGGACATTCTTCGCCGATGTTTTGGAATGGAGGAGTCTCTTGCTCCTTACTGCTTACTACTGATCAAAAATTTTGACCCGCAAGTCGGTTCGGTGGTACTATAAAAGCGATTTATAGGAATTTTATCTATGAGTACGGAACGGATTGTGGAAATCGGGGAGGAAGGAAAAAAGGCGTTTGCGAGTGCGGACTCCGAGGAATCGCTCCGCGAGCTTGAGGTGCGGTTTTTGGGTCGGAAAAGCGAACTGACCGGTATCCTCAAAGGACTCAAGGACCTCTCTCCCGATGAGAAGCGTGAGGTCGGCCCTTTGGTACAGGGTGTCCGTACGGTTCTTGCCGAGGCGTCCGCATCCGCCAAGGAGCGTGTCCAGCGAGAAAGCCGCGATTGGGAGGCGGAGCGTATCGATGTGACCGCACCGGGCATGGCGGATCCGCTCGGGCATCTGCATCCGGTCACCTCGATCATCAATGAAGTCGAGGATATTTTCACAGGACTCGGATTCGAGGTCGCTGACGGGCCGGATCTTGAAAGCGACTTTTATAATTTCGAAGCGCTCAATTTCCCGGCGGACCATCCGGCGCGTGATATGCAGGACACGTTCTTTATCGAGAGTGACGGACTCGATCAACGCTACCTTCTCCGTACGCACACGTCTCCGGTACAGATCCGGTACATGGAAACGCATACGCCACCATTCCGTATCATCGTCCCCGGACGGACCTTCCGCAATGAGTCGACCGATGCGACACACGAACATACCTTCCATCAGTTCGAGAGTTTGGTTGTCGGGGAACGCGGAGATGTCACTGTCGGTCATCTCAAGTATGTCGCCGAATCCTTCTTTTCGGAGTTTTTCGGTCGCGCGGTCACGGTGCGACTTCGCCCGAGTTATTTCCCATTCGTGGAGCCGGGATTCGAGTTCGATATTTCCTGCGTGTTCTGTGGAGGAGACGGTTGTCCTTCCTGCAAGGGAGTCGGCTGGATCGAGATCGGCGGTGCGGGCATGGTGCAGCAGAAGGTGTTTGAGGCGGCAGGGTATCCCCGTGGGAAGTATCAGGGTTTCGCGTGGGGGTTCGGTTTGGAACGTCTCGCGATGATGAAATATCGCATACCCGACACCCGATCGTTCATGGGAGGGGACTTGAGATTCATACGACAGTTCTGACCGTATGCTCCGAAGTATGATTCAAAAGCTTAATCCGAAATCTGAAAAAGCTCAGGAAGCTGTTGAAGCTTAATGAAGCTAACGAAGCTGTATTTATGAAATTTTCCTACCATTGGCTCAAAGAATTATCCGGCACGGACAAGACACCTGCGGAGCTCGCGGAGTTCATCATGTTTCATTCATTCGAGGTAGAATCCATCGAGCCGTATGCTCACGGACTCGGACAGGTTGTGATTGGACGTGTTGAAACGGTTGTTCCACATCCGGATGCCGATCGATTGCGCGTGACGACGGTCGTCGTTTCGGAAGGGGAACCGGCGCGGACGATCGTGTGTGGGGCGCCGAACGTGGCTGCGGGGCAGAAGGTCGTGGTCGCCTTGCCGGGCGCACAATTGAACGGAATCGAAATCAAAGAATCAGCGATCCGCGGAGTGGCATCGGCCGGAATGATCTGTGCCGAAGATGAACTCGGTCTCGGATCCGACCACGGAGGCATACTGGTCTTGCCGGAAGACGCGCCGATCGGAAACGCGTTCGCGGAATACGCCGGACTCGAAGATACGATATTCGATATCAATGTCTTGCCGAATCGCGGGTGTGACGCCGTCTCGTATCGCGGGATGGCCCGCGAGATAGCGGTGCTTGAGGGACGACAGGCGTCGTTCGATATCGAACCGATACTCCTGCCGCTCCTTCCCGATTCACCTCTTCCAGTGAACGTCGAGTCCGATCGGTGCCGGCGATATCTCGGTATCTTGTTCGAAGACGTCCGTCCGGGATCGTCACCGCTTCGGTTGAAGTCGGCGCTCCTCCGGTCCGGTATCCGTCCGATTTCCCTTTCGGTCGATATCACCAATTACTCGCTCCTCCAGTTCGGCCAGCCGATGCATGCGTTTGACGCGGACACGGTCGAAGGAGGAGTCATCGTGCGTCAGGCCGTGGAAGGAGAGACGCTTGAGCTCCTCGATGGGAAAACGATCACGCTCTCTGTCGAAGATCTCGTCATCGCGGATACGAAACAGCCGATCGCGCTTGCCGGTGTCATGGGCGGAAACCGGACCAGCATCACTGCCGAGACGGAACGCGTGTTTCTCGAGGTCGCAACCTTCGATCCATCGTCGATCCGCAAGACGGTCGCGCGACATCGGTTGCCGACCGATGCCTCGTACCGGTATGAACGCACGGTGGATACCGAACGGGCGACCATCGCGACCGCCGAGGTGGTGCATTTGTTTACCAGTGAGGCGGGTGCCCGTGCGATCGGGGCGACCGATGTGACGACTCGACCCGATGAGCCGATATCCGTGTCGTTTTCGCCGTCGGTGTTTCAGGATATGTACGGTACCGACATCGCACTCTCCGATGCGAAAGAAATCCTCGAACATCTTGGCGTGACCGTGACCGAGGCTGGTGACGATGAATGGACTGCTCTCGTGCCGACATCTCGACCGGATCTTCGTGACGGATGGGATTTTGCCGAGGAAGTCGGTCGCATAATCGGATACGATCATTTCCCTGCGACGACCCCATCCGTTCCTCTGACCGCCCCGGAGCGGAACGAATCGGTCATCTTTGCACGGGCATTACGCACGGTCCTCGCCACTTCGGGATACGATGAGATCAGGACCTATTCGTTTTATTCCGAATCCGACGGGCGTCGGCTCGGTCCGGGTATGGACGGCCGACACCTCCGACTTGCGAATCCGATGAATCCAGACCAGGCACTTCTTCGTGCAAGTCTGCTCCCATCGTCGCTTCGTAAGGCTGGCGAGAATCTCCGATATTTCGACTCGTTCCGATTTTTTGAGATCGGGGATCGATATCTGAAGGGCGCTGACGGCGTGCCGGTTGAAGAGCGTATGCTGTCGCTCGTCTTGGTGCCGGAAAAAGGAGAGGATGCGTTTACGTCTCTCAAGGGTCTTCTTTCGAAACTGTCCGTATTTGCGAGACAGGACGATATCATTTGGGAACCGATCGCATTCGAGACGGCGGTCGAAATATATCCGATGTTTCATCCGACCCGTGTGGCCACGCTTTCCGTGAATGGAAAGACGCTTGGGGAAGCGGGAGAACTTTCCCCGTCCGCGATCAAGTCATACGGTCTGCGGGGAACCGTCGTTTCGGCACAGATCGATTTCGACGTGTTGCGATCCTTATTTGCCACCACCCCAATCTTTCGACCATTGCCGAAGTTCCCGTATGCCAATCGGGATTTTTCAGTCACCGTTTCAAACGATGTGCGTGTCGGTGATCTGACGCATGTCATCGCCGGCGTGTCACCACTGTTGCGCAAAGCGGAAGTATTCGACATCTTTGCGAAGGGGGAAGAGAAGAATGTCGCGTTTCATCTCTCGTTCGGACATGATGATCGGACCGTTACCGGTGAGGAAGTCGATGCCACTCTGACTGAAATTATCGGGAAAACAGCCGATCAGTTCGGCGCCCGTCTTTCTTCCTGATTTTGGCTGAAACAAGGGTATATTTGACTTAACAATGCATCCGTGATATAAAATAAAAAGAAAGGGAGGGTGTTTTTTCGTGTTCCTTCTTTCCCGAAACAGGTCGGATCATCGCTCTTTCGTCGCTTGCGACGCCGGAGAGGAAAGTCCGGACACATGATCTTGGTGCAAGCCAAGGGACCAGGTAGCGGGTAATTCCCGTCCGCCGTGAGGCGCGAGGTGCGAGCAGAGACGCCTAAGAGCCTGTCCTCAAAGTCCTTTTTCTACTGCGACACGGAAATATCGGCTGCAAAACATTCAGGACTCGTCGTGTTATCCGACTGATAGCATTCCTCGACCTTCATGTTTCTCGCTCGAAATTTCCGAGTCTCGCTACGAAAGAGACTTTTGATGACAGGCTCTGTGCCCGAAAGGGCAGGGCACCCGCCTCTTTCGTGAGGTCGGTGAGTCCGTGCGGTGACGCGCGGGGTGAAACGGCCAAACCCTTATCCGTGTGCAAGGCCGTGCCCCGGAGCGATCCGGGGAGTGCCGCTCGAGGCCGTCGGTAACGGCGGTCCCAGATAAATGATGATCAGCCTTGCTTCGAAAGAAGCGAGTGAACAGAACCCGGCTTATGAGCCTGTTTCGGGAGCGAAAGGATACGAACTGACGGACTTATAATACGATATGAAGCGATCCGAGACCCTCTTCAGCGTGGTGCAGGTACCGGTGGACTATCTTATGATCGTCCTCGCGGCGGTTTCGGTGTTCCATCTCCGTGATTTGTTGCCACAGATTTCCGATTTGCTCAATCCGAAGGTCTACTCGATGACCTTCAAATCATTCTTTGGGCTCTCGTTGTTCGTGACGCCACTGTTCCTTGTTGTCTACGCGATCGAAGGATTGTACGCGATTCGCTCCGCGCGGTCCTTTTGGCGCGAGACACTCATGGTCTTCCGTGCCACGTCGCTCGGCATCGTGGTTATCATCATCGCAGTCTTCCTCGAACGAGACTGGTTTTCTTCGCGGTTCATCATCTTGGCCGGTTGGTTTGCCGCGACGGCATACGTTTCTTTCGCACGGTTTTTTCTTCGGAAGATCCAGCGGTATTACCTGGTGACAAAAGGGGTCGGGGTGTACCGAGTGCTCCTCATCGGTGGCAACGGCCGGGTGCGACGGTTTGCCAAGATGTTCACCAAACATCCCGAGCTCGGCTACCGTGCCGTGGACATCATGGAGTCCGCAAGCCTGCATCGTATCGACAGTATTCGGGAGGAAAAGGGCATCGACGAGATCATCGTCTGTGACCAAAGTATCACCGACGACGAGCAGGAAAAGATCCTCGACTACTGCCAGATCCACAATATTTCCTTCAAGTATTTCCCGACGACGTTGCAGACGTCGCGCTTCGCTTTGCGCATCATGAATGGCGAACCGCTCATCGAATTTTTGCATACGCCGCTGGACGGATGGGGCAGGGTCATCAAGCGGATTTTCGATGTCGTGTTCTCGGCGCTCCTTATCCTCGTCACGTCCCCTCTCATGGCGATCGTCGCGGTACTTATCAAGCTCGAGGACGGTTCCGGACCGATCGTCTACAAGAACGAGCGCATCGGCGAGAACGGGAAAAAATTTCTCGTCTACAAGTTCCGGTACATGAAGTGGAAGTGCTGTGTGACCCACGACAACCCGGACTTCGAGGAGGCGCTCGCATTCGAGAAGGAACTCATCGCGAAACGAAGCGTCCGCAAAGGACCTTTGTACAAAATCAAGGACGATCCGCGCAAGACCAAAGTCGGTGCGTTCATCGAGAAATATTCCATCGACGAATTTCCGCAATTTTTCAACGTGTTCCTCGGACAGATGAGTCTCGTCGGACCGCGGCCGCATCAGAAGCGAGAAGTGGAAAAATATCGCGAATATCATCGCCGGCTATTGACTATCAAGCCAGGCATTACCGGTCTGGCACAGGTGTCCGGCCGATCCGATCTGCAGTTCGAGGACGAGTATCGGCTCGACGTCTACTATATCGAGAACTGGTCGCTCCGGCTCGACATCGGTATCTGTTTCCGGACCGCCGGTGCGCTCTTCGCCCGTCGGAGAAACTGATTTCTGGACGGGTCACGATGTCTCTCGTGCTTTCTTTGTTTCACAAATACCAAAAATAATTTGATTCATCGTTGTGCATTGCTATTGAAGGAGTCCGACTCCCTCTGGTGAGTTGTGGGTTCCTGATGCTCAGCGTTTTGATTCATTCGGTAGAACACTATGAAAGAGCGGTTTTTGCTTCATGTCTGTTGCGCGCCGTGCGGGATCGCGGTGATCGACGAACTCCGGAAGTCATACGACCTCTGGGTACTGTTTTATAATCCGAATATCTTTCCGGAAGAGGAATACCGCAAGCGGAAACGTGAGGTGATCCGGGTATGTGAACGGTGGGGCGTCCCGATGATCGACGAGGACTATGACGCGGCATCGTGGGAGGATGAGGTACAAGGATTGGAATCGGAACGGGAGGGTGGCAGGCGCTGCCCGGTCTGTTTCCGGTTTCGACTGTTTCATGTGGCTGAGATTGCGTCCGACCTTGATTTTCAGGTGTTCGGATCTACTCTGACAAGTGGACGAAACAAGCTCTCCGCAATCATCGACCCGATCGGTGAGGAGGCGGGTATCCGATACGGGGTGCGGTACTATGCCGAGGATTGGAAAAAAGGCGGTCGGCAGGAAATCGCACAAAAGATGGCGAGCGATATGGATATCTACCGTCAGGACTACTGTGGGTGCCGGTATTCGCTTCGTGATCGGCATACGGAAGAAGAGACCCGTCCCGTGTGATTTTTTTGGCTTTCGAACCCGGCTTGTTTGAACAATACTACGATATATACTCAGTTACATGTAAATCTGAAATGAATAATTCGTTTATACTCGATTCATCACTCATTCCAGTACTCGTTTTCCATTGCTCATATCGAAATATCTTCATTTTGTATCGTTACTAGAGGAGCACTAGAGGAGTTCGACTCCCTATAGGGAGTCGAACTCCTGAACGCAACAGGGATGTAGTTCATTTGGTATAAGAAATTGTTCCCCTTCGCCTTTGCGAGTCCGCAAGCTGGCGGAAAAGCGGTCCGGGACTCCGGATTGCCACCCCGGCATACGCGGGGCAGGCTGCCCGAGGACGGGCTCGCAAAGACAGACGTATTTGATATGGTTTCAGTTTCTAACGTGACGTAGTATAACGTTGTATCGTAGTAAGAATATGAGTGTTGGTATAGAGGACCTCGCTTGCTTGAAGGATGGGGAAGTCGGTGGTATCTTTGTAACGTATGGGAATCGTTAACGAAAGCGTATGAAACTTATCATCAGGTGGTTTTCGGTGGCGGTCGGATTCCTCGTGGCGTCGCGGTTTGTGCCGGGCGTGCACGTGGATGCCTTCTTGACCGCGCTTCTCTTGGCGGCGGTGTGGGGCATGCTCGGTCTCATCGTGCGACCGATCCTGGTCATCCTCACCTTGCCGGTCACGATCGTCACGTTCGGATTATTCATCTTCGTCATCAACGCGGCGCTCTTCGCCTGGCTCGGCAACGTGATCGTCGGGTTCACGGTCGCCGGATTCGGTGCCGCACTTCTCGGCTCGCTTGTCATGTCTCTTACGAGTGCTATCGTCCACGGTATCCTCGATATGTTCGGCAAGGAAGAAGGAAAGGAATAATCGCCGACTTTTTCGTCCAGATTCGTGAGTCTGGTATACTGTCACGGAGAGGACTACCGATTCACTGATTGATGAAAGAGAGATGAAAATCGCCCTGGTTCATGATTATCTGGTGCAGTACGGGGGAGCGGAGGGCGTCTTGCAGGCGTTCCGCGAAGTGTTCCCCGAAGCGCCGATCTATACGCTCATCCATGACCGCGAGTCGGTGCACGGATTGTTCGACGATGCACGTGTCTACACATCTTTCTTGCAACGTTTGCCGGGTGCGAAACGGTCGCATCGTATCTTCCCGTTGCTTATGCCGGGAGCGGTCGAACAGTTCGACTTGTCCGGGTATGATGTCGTCTTGTCTGATTCGGCGAGCTTCGCCAAAGGTGCGCTGACCCGTCCGGAAACGATCCATATCTCGTATATCCATACGCCCATGCGGTATGCGTGGGATGATTGCCAGAAGTACACCGAGGACTTCGGGTTTCCACGACTTGTCCGACACCTGGTCCCGTTTTTCATGAACCCGCTTCGACTTTGGGACAAAGCGGCCGCGGATCGGCCCGATATTATCTTGGCGAATTCCGGTTTTGTCGCGAAGCGGATCCACAAGTATTACGGACGCGAAGCACAAGTCATCCCACCGCCGGTGGAGACGGATCGGTTCCATATCTCGGAGACGCGCGGAGAATATTTCCTCATGGTCGGACGGATCATCGCATACAAACGATTCGATATCGCCGTCGAGGCATTCACCCGACTCGGTATCCCACTCAAGATCGCCGGTAGGGGGCCGGAACTGAAACGGCTCCGGAAGATGGCCGGGTCGAACATCGAATTTCTCGGTCGTGTGCCCGATGATGAACTGTCCCGATTGTATGCCGAGTGTCGTGGATTTATCTTCCCACAAGAAGAAGACTTCGGTATCGTGGCGATGGAAGCACTCGCGTCCGGTCGGCCGGTCATCGCGTACCGGGGCGGTGATATCGAGGAACGGATCGAGGAGGGCTTGTCGGGAATCTTCTTTGACGAGCAGACGCCCGAGGCGATTATAGGGGCGGTAGAGCGCTTCAATGAAGCTTTATTCGACCCGGAACGCATCCGTGAACGGGCGCTCCCGTTTGACAAGGCCGTATTTAAGAGGAAAATAAGGGAGTGCGTGGCGACTGCCTTGGAAGAAAAACAAGAGGAGGGAATTCATTAAGTCTGTAAAGTCGTCAGTTGTGATATCGAATGAACCTAAACACTGTACGGTTCAGAGAGGCTAGGCCTCCAATTGGAGGCATAGCCTCTCAAGCCGGCCTACCATAAATCAAGTTCATTTGGTATAAGTTATTTGTTGTCCGCTTATCGATATGGAATTCCGTGATTTTTGCCGAATATTCGTAGATCGACGGAAACTTTTTTTCGAAGTGTTTGCCGGGTTCGTATTCGCGTCCCTTCTGATCCTGCGTTTCCAACCGGCACGGTTCGAGACGGACCTGACCGTGAACGTGTCGCGCTCCGGGACACAGACGACCGCCGACTATACCTATGATCAGTTCTATCGCCTGCAGGCGGACGAGCGCTTCGCCGATACGGTGGTCCGGTGGCTCGCGACGCCGTCGGTCCGGTCGGATGTCCAAGAGACGGCAGGAGTGTCTGCGGATGTTCCCGGTTCGATCGATGCGAAGCGGCTTTCTTCACAGATGATCGCGGTGACATACGTCTCACCCTCGGTGGACGGGTTTGGGACCATGGAAAGTGCGATTCCCGATGTCCTCAACCGTGAAATCGTGAGGCTGAATGCGCTTTCGAAGGATCCTGACTGGTTCGTCGTGATGGCGGACGTACCAGTGGTTCGCGATGCTCGGGTGCCGGCCACACTGTTGTTGCCACTCGGCATCGCTCTCGGAGCCTTCTTCGGATTTTTTTCCGTGCTGCTCGCATGGTATTTCCGGGGGCCGAGGAAATAATCATAAGGAAAAAAGGAGACGTTTCAGAAGTGAAAAAATTTATAGCCAAAGAAGTTCACCTCGTGAATGCCGGGGCGAACTCCTGAATAAAATGAAAGGTGAAATCGATAAGACAACGGTTCCGGAGGGATGCCGCGGAAGAAACGTATGCGTATCGGAATCGATCTGCGATGCCTGGCGAGCGGTCGACGGAGCGGGGTGGAGGAATATGCTGTCGGATTGCTCTCCGCGCTCTTTCGGCGCGATCAGGAGAACGAATATGTACTGTTCCTGAACGAGTGGCGCGATGAGCGGATAGACTTGTCTTTTGCCGAAGGATTCTCCAATGTTTCGGTCCGGCGGTTTCGGATCCCGAACAAGTTGCTCAATCTCTCGCTCTGGTACTTCCGCTATCCGTCGCTCGACCGGCTCATCGGCGGGACGGATATCTTCTTCATGCCGAACATCAACTTCTGTGCCGTGTCTCGCAAGACGAAGCTTTTCGTGACCGCTCACGACCTTTCGTTTGAGACCTGTCCCGAGACGTTTTCTTGGAAACAGCGATTGTGGCATTTCTTCGTCGATCCGAAGGGACTGTTCAAGCGGGCCCATCGTATCTTCGCGGTGTCGAACTCGACTCGTGATGATCTCGTGTATCGATATGGCATCGACGGGCATCGGATCGAAGTCGTGCGAAGCGGGGTAGATCAGCGGTTTCGCGAGTGCGACCGGAACGATCCGAACATGCTTGCCGTGAAGGAGAAATATGGCCTGCCGTATTCGTTCATACTCTTTCTCGGCGCGTTCGAGCCGAGGAAGAACATCATCGCCATCATCCGTGCCTACAACGCCCTTCGTAAGGCGCGGCACCCGGAACTTTCAAAGACCGCGCTCGTGCTCGCCGGCGTATCCGGATGGAAGGAACGAGGAATGCTTCGGGCGGTGGAACATTCGCCGTTTCGTGGCAATATCATCTTGCCGGGGTTCGTCGATGACGATGACAAGCCGGCATTCTACAATCTGGCGAGCGCGTTCGTCTACCCGTCGGTCTATGAGGGGTTCGGGTTCCCGGCACTCGAAGCGCTCGCGTGTGGGGCACCGGTCATCACATCGAACTCGTCGTCTTTGCCGGAGGTGGTGGGGGATGCCGGCATCCTGATCGATCCGCATCGTCCGGACGAACTCTTCCGGGCGCTCGAAGCGGTGCTCCTCGATCGGAAGTTCCGGCAGACACTTCGGTCGCGTGGCATCGCCCGCGCGAAGACATTCACCTGGGACAAGACGGCCAAGCGGGTCGCAGAAAGCTTCGCGTCCGTTTCACCGGCACGTCGAGATGTGGTAGGATAGGATCGTGAAGAGAAAGCTCTTTTTTGTTCTTATACTGAAATAACTTGATGTGTCGTATATCGCTATTAGAGGAGTTCGCCTTGCGAATGCCGGGGCGAACTCCTGAAGGTAACAGTGATTCAGTTAATATGGTATTATATCGTAATCCTCCAAGCGTATGGCGCACAAGAATGTCGGTCATATTGATCGCATCGTCCGAATCGTGCTCGGTGTCCTCATCCTGTCGGTCGCCATCTATTATGAGTCTTTGTGGGGCATCCTCGGTCTCGTCATGCTTGCGTCAGGGACGCTCCGTTTCTGCCCGGTCTATTTCCCATTCGGCTTCTCGACCCATCGGGAGAAGGAGTGATGTTTAAGGGAATGCTGATGAGATTGATTCCGTCCGATATATGTCTTTTTGATTTCGGCCTATGGTCAGGAGCTTGTACCGGAAAAGGATTAAGAGATACGTTCCGTATGCCGTATTTTCTTTGTACAATGGGATAAAAACACGCTTGCATATACGGTTTTCAGAGAGTGATCTCGCTTTTCGGTATCTCGATGGACTTACTGGTTTGGAAATAGGAACATCGGCTCATAACCCGTTTGGACTCGATACAAAGAACGTCGATAATGTGGAGGATAATCATTACAAGCGGCTTGAAAAAGAATTTGTCGGCCGATCGGCGTCGACAGACATTATTGCGTCGGGTGATGATATCCCTCTTCCTGACGGAAGTCAGGATTTTGTCGTGAGCGCTCATGTCATCGAGCATTTTCCTGATCCGATTAATACCAAATTAACGAGATCAGTACCACATTGGAACGGAGCTAAGCTTCGATTCGGAGCTTAGCTCAGGAAGAGCAAACTGGAACAAATTAAGTTAATTCCGTGTAAGGCGTTGAAAGAGTGGCATAGACTCATTCGTTTCGGCGGATATATTTTTATGATCGTTCCAAACAAAGAGAAAGCATTCGACAAAGACAGGCCTCGGACGACATTGCAAGAGCTTATCAGCCGACACAAAGGCCGTCTGCATCCCGAGCCGAATCCTGATGGCCACTACTCAGTATGGACCACTCCGGATATGGTAGACTTAATCAAGTATGTGAGCTGGACGCTCGTCGAAACACAGGAAACGGACGACAAGGTGGAAAACCGTTTTACAATCGTCGTACGGAAATTGTAGTTAATTCATTTGAAGGTGAAACAGGCATGAAACGCATTGTCGCATTGTTCCAAGAAAACGTTTTCGTACGTAACAGCACTATCTTGTTTACAGGATCGATGCTTATGAATGCGCTGAATTATGCTTTTCATGCCATTCTGGGTCGCATGCTGGATGCTGAGACATACGGTGCCGTACAGTCGCTTATCGCGCTTCTCGTCATCGTATCGGTGCCGGCGTCGACTCTCGGTCTGGTGGCGACCAAATATGGTGCCAAGGCCAAGGCTCACGGGGACCGTCTTTTTGGGAAGCACCTCTTTGCGTATCTCAATCGCCGTATCGTCAAATATGGTGGTCCGCTATTGGCGCTCGGACTGCTCCTGACGCCCGTCGTGCGGTCGTTTCTCAAGATCGACGATACGCTCGCAGTCCCGCTTCTGTGGATGATCGCAGCGCTTTCATTCTTCTCGTCGGTGAGTATCGGAGTCCTGTCGGGGTGGCAGAAATTCGGAGCCGTCAATACGGCTAATATCGCGGGGGCCGGGGCAAAACTCACACTCGGTATTCTCTTTGCGTGGCTCGGATTCGGGCTTGATGGCATTATGACCGCGTTGGTGCTGTCCGGCATCGTCGGATACGTCGTGTCCGTGGTGGATCTGCGGTTCTTGTCGGGGCATACCAAGGAAGTCTCTTCGGAAGTTGAGCAAGACGGGAAGAAAGATGTTTTCGATTTTTCTTCTGTCCGGGGCTATGCGGTCACCGTCCTAACCGGGACACTTGGAATCGTCATCCTCGGCAATGTCGATGTCGTGCTCGCCAAGCACGCCTTGTCCCCGGACATGGCCGGAGCGTATGGTGCTCTTGCGGTTGTGGCGCGGGTTATTTTTTTCGTGACGGGCGTTTTGGCCTCGGTACTTTTTGCGATGTCGGCCGAGTCGGTCGAGAAGGGGAGTGAACAATCCCACGATTTTTCTGCCTTCCGGACAGCTCTCCTCTTGACCGCAGGAGCCGTAGGTATAGCTGTCATTGTGTATTTTCTGCTCCCGAATTTTATCCTCGGTGTGTTCTTCGGAGACAAATACCTTGCTATGGCGCCCTTGCTCGGATGGTTCGCTCTCGCTGCAGGACTCTATGCTATCGTAAACCTGATCCTCCAGCAATTGCTCTCGATGCATGTCGCCGTGGCCGTGCGGTGGCTCCTTGGAATCGCTTTCATCGAGCCGGTCGCACTCTACTTCTTCGGGTCAAGCCTGGCTTCGATCATCGCCATCGTCATCGGGACGCAGACGCTCGCCCTGATCTCCGGTCTGGCGTTTATTCGGAAAAAGGGTAGAATAGGGTGATAGGAGCGGTTTGTCTCCCTTTTTGTATTTGAGTGTTGCCGTATTTTCACGAAGATAAAGGCATGAAGATACTGTGGATGGCCTGGAAGGATATCAAGAACCCGTACGCCGGCGGGGCGGAGGTGGTCAATGGACAGCTGGCACAAAGACTCGTTCGCGATGGACACGAAGTCATTTTTCTCGTGCGCGGATTTGCGGACGCACCCAAAGAGGAGACGCGGCACGGGTACCGGATAATCCGGGTCGGGGATTTCCATTCGGTCTATTGGGAGGCGTACCGCTACTACAAGAAACATCTGCAAGGCTGGGCAGATCTGGTCATTGAAGAGGTGAATACCATTCCTTTTTTCTGTAACTGGTATGTCAGGGAGCGGAATATCCTTTTTTTCCATCAGCTCTGTCGGGAAATCTGGTTCTATGAGATGGGGTCTTTCAAGGGTATTTTCGGTTATGTTGCGGAAACAATATATCTCATGCTCTTGGGCAATCGGGACGTCATCACTGTTTCGGACAGCAGCAAGCGAGACCTGAGCCGATATGGCTTCAAACGCAATCGGATCAAGGTAATCGGTGAAGGGATTGAGCTTGAGCCGGTCACAGACCTCTCTCTCAAAAAATTCGAACAGCCGACGATGCTGAGTTTGGGAGCGCTTCGACCCATGAAACGGACGGACCACATCGTCCGCGCATTCGAGTTGGCAAAAAAGGATCTGCCGAATCTGCGATTGGTCGTGGCCGGCGACCCGTCGGGGAATGACAAGGTCCGTAAGGTGATTGAGGCCTCGCCCTATCGTGACTCCATCGAGTTTCTGGGCAAGGTGAGTCGGGAGAAAAAAATCGAACTGATGCAGAGGGCGCATCTCGTCTGCGTCGCATCGGTGAAGGAAGGGTGGGGGTTGGTTGTGACCGAGGCGAACAGTCAAGGGACCCCGGCCGTCGCCTATGATATCGACGGCTTCCGAGACAGCATCCGTCATGGCGAGACCGGCCTGTTGACGGAAAAGAACGACCCGGAAAGCTTAGCAAAGGCCGTCGTTTCGCTCTTATCCGATATGGAACGCTATGCTATGATGAGAAAAAACGGCTGGGAATGGAGTAAGGAGAAGACATTCGAACAAAGCTACGCTGATTTCCTCAAAGCGATTGCCATGCCCTCTCTTTCCGGAAAAGGGCAGGAGATGAAAGGCTGACTCCCGTTCCCCGAACCGATCCGAGAGACACAACATCTTTCGTCCCCGTACCTCCTGCTTTGCCGTCCCCATCTTCATCTTCCTCCTCTCCCTCTGGGAGAGGCTTAGCCCCGCGGATGCTGGGGTAGGGTGAGGGTCGGGCGCTCCCGATTTTGCGTCTCTGTACCCTTTTTTTGGCTTTTCTTGTAACAAAGGTAAAATAGAAAATAATGTAAGTACCTGAATTGCATCCCACGCCGAGCTGTAAATGAGAAAATAGAGAGCTTTATGCAAAGAAGAGAATCTGAAAAAATCGAATTGAAATCTTCTTTTTCTGAATGGAAGGAGGGGATAATCTCTCTTTGTGCTTTTGCCAACAAGAAAGGTGGCAAGGTTATTATTGGAATGAATGATGATGGTGTGGCGAGTGGAATTCAAGTTGGAAAAAATACAATAGAAGATTTTGCGAATAAGATAAAAAATCATACTGATCCCATACTGTATCCATCTATAAATGTTAAAACATTTGGATTGGGAGAGATTGTGGAGATAGAAGTTTCTGAATCTGACAACAAGCCCGTGTTCGCTTTTGACAGGGCGTATGTAAGAGTTGGAAAAACAAATCAGAAGATGTCTCAAACCGAGGTGAGGGAGTTGATCAAGAGATACTCCTTGTCTGATTTTGACAAGATGTATTTGGAAAAAGATTTTCGAAAAGTGGAATTTGACGATAAGCTTATCGAAAAAGTGAACAAAGAATATTATGCATTTAAAATCAACTCGTCAATCGATTTTTTGAAACAGCTCGGGCTGGTATCTAAAAATACAATTTCAAATGCCGGGTATCTTTGCTTCGTGAAAAATAATATTGAGATGCGCAATGTTATCGTAAAGGCGGCGAGATTTAAAGGAGGAAGTGTTGCTAAGTTTTTGGACGAAAAAGAATTTGACGGAAACATCGTTCGCGCCGTCGATGAAACGATGGATTTCATTAAACGACACATCAGCACGGAGTTTGTCATGACGGGAAAACCGAAGCGAGATGAGATTTGGGATTATCCACTCTTGGCACTGAGGGAAGCGGTGATCAACGCGCTTATTCATCGCGATTATAATGACCCGGGGAATATTCAAATCAGGATATTTGATAATTCTCTTGAAATTTGGAGCCCGGGCCTTTTGCCGAAGGAAATCGATACAAAAAGCATTCTTACTGAAAACAGATCTATTCCGAGAAATAAAAAACTAGTTGAAATTTTTCATACGATAGGGTTGGTTGAGAATTGGGGAGCCGGCTTTCAGAGAATTATTGAAGAGTGTAAAAAAAATGGCAATGAAACTCCTGAATTTTCTGAAAAAGCAGGTGCTTTTGTGATTTCTTTCAAAAAAAGGAAGCAAAATGTCCCTGAAAAAGACCTAGAAAAGGTGGGTGAAAAGGTGGGTGAAAAGGTGGGTGAAAAGGTGGGTGAAAAGGTGGGTGAAAAATTAACAGAAAATCAATACAAAATCATTTCTTCTATAATGAAGGATGAAAAAGTATCAATTGTTGAAATTGCCAAGCAAATAGATATGGCTGAAAAGAATGTGGAAAACAATCTGCGAAAACTCAAAGAAAAAGGCTTATTGAAAAGGATCGGTCCCGATAAAGGCGGGTATTGGAAGGTGACCGGGAAATAAGGTATGATGGTAGAGACCCACGCGAACCGTCCTGTATCCGAAAAGCAACAATGATGCCACACCCCCTCGTCTCTATCATCGTGCCGACATATTATTCCGCAAGTCAGCTTGAGACGTGCTTTTCGTCCATTCGCAAGCAGACATATCGGAATATAGAGCTTATCGTGGTAGACAATCATTCGAAGGACTCGACCCGGGAGATCGCAAAGAAGTATGATGCCCGATTTTTTACGGCCGGTCCAGACCAATCGAAAGAGCGTATTTTCGGGGCCCCGTTCCAGCGGAATTTCGGTTTCAGGCAGTCTAAGGGAGAATATGTGTATTATGTGGATGCCGATATGAGTCTGCCGGAAGGGTTGATCTCGGAATGTGTCGAAGTGATCCAAGGAGACGACCGCTGCAAAGCGGTCATTGTCGCGGAAGAATCGTTCGGTGTGGGGTTTTGGGCGAAATGTAAATGGCTTGAGCGTCGAACATATTGGGGCGACGATTTCGTTGAGGCTCCGAGGTTTTTCGAGAAGAAGGCGATCGAGGCTATGGGGTATCTGGATGATACCGTCGGTGCGGATGACTGGGATTTGGCCTTGAGAATCCGTGAGGCGGGATATGTTATACTGCGGACCACACGGCATATCATGCATGACGAGGGCGCGCTGTCGTTGGGAAAGCTGATACGCAAGCGGTTTCTGTACGGGAAAGATGCTTATAAATTCGGAAAGAAACACGGTGGAAAGAAATTCGTCCAATACTTCAATCCGTTTAAGGCGTCCTATTTCAGACACTTCGGATTTCTCCTCAGTCATCCTATTTTGTTGATTGGTATGGTATTCATGCGGGCATGCGAATATGCCGGAGGCGGGGCCGGGATGGTATATGGGAAATTCATAATGAAGCGATAATGAACCGAGCGTACTGGAAGGAAAAGCGGGTGCTTGTGACCGGAGCTGGCGGATTCGTCGGTTCGCATTTCGTCGAGCAACTTTCTATACTTGGGGCGCATGTCGTCGGGACCGCTTTGAATAGGGAGGCTGTCGATTCGTCGATTGCCGACATGGCCGAGATCGAAAGGGTCGATATCCTGCAAGAAGATCGGTTCCGCGATGTCTGCAAGGAACATTCCATAGGATTGATCCTGCATTGCGCCGCCCTGGATGGGAATATCGATTTCAAGAGCAGAAATTCGGCACGAATCATGGATGAGAATGTCCGTATGGTTTCGAATGTACTCAATGTCGCCAAGGAACTCGGCATCCAGGACGTAATGATCATGAGCTCGGCCGAGATATATTCTCCTCAGGTCCAGAGCCCGATTGTCGAGGAAGACGATCATCAGAAGTTTTTCCAATATAGCGAGAACGGATACGTGCTTTCAAAGATTTTTGCCGAGGTGTTGGCGAAGCTGTATGCCAAACAGTTCGGTATACGGACCTATCTTCCTCGTCCGACCAATATCTACGGCCCGCGGGACAAGTTCGATGCCGCGAACCGGGTCATTCCGAGTATGATTCGGAAAGCGGTAAACGGGGAACGGATAGAGATATGGGGCGACGGCAGTCAGGTGCGGGGATTTATTTATGTGAAGGATCTTGTGTGGTCAATTCTTGCCATGATAGAATACGGATCATACCAGACGCTTAATATCGCTACAGAGGAGTCGATATCCATTCTCGATCTCGCGAAACTCGTGTCGAAAACGGTCCGGGTGGAACCGAATATATATGTTGATTCCGAAAAGCCGGGCGGAATGAAAGAGCGCGTGTTGGATGCGAAAAAACTCAAAGGAATCATTGATTTTCAGCAGTTAACCCTGGAAGAGGGTTTGAGGAATACGCTGGAATGGTATATGCACAGAAGCAAAGCATGAGTTTTGTTACAATGTGAGATTGTTTTGAACAGAAGCTCAAATACATCCTAAAGCGGCGAACCGTTTAATAAAACACGCTCATCGTTTTGGAGAAACTAATTCCATAAGACAAGGCAATGATCAAATTAATGAAATCTACCTTCTATAAGGAGGAGGAAACAAAAAAAGCACTCGCGAATTTTATTCTCGAGGCTGAGATGTTGAGTATGGGTGAAGAGTGTAAAAAGTTCGAATACGGTTTTGCGCAGAAACAAGGGAGAGCACACGCGCTGTATGTTAGTAGTGGAAGTATGGCAAATCTTGTTCTTATTCAGGCGTTGTTGAATCTTGGTCGTTTACATCGAGGTGACCGGGTCGCGGTATCTTCTTTGACATGGGCGACGAACATCATGCCGCTTATCCAACTAGGTCTCGTTCCTGTAGTGCTGGACTGTGAAAAAGAAACGCTCAACATATCTAGTCAGACTCTTCAGTCTGTAAAAGCAACGGATATACAAGTACTCTTCATAACCAACGCCCTCGGATTTTCTGGAGACATGGAACAAATCCGAAAATGGTGCTCTGAAAACGAGATTATCATGCTTGAAGATAATTGCGAGTCCCTTGGTTCTCAAGTTTCTGGGATAAAACTGGGGAACTTTGGGCTCGCTTCGACATTCTCGACATTCGTCGGACATCACTTTTCGACCGTCGAAGGCGGCATGATCTGTACGGATGACGAGGAATTGTATGATATGCTCCTCATGGTGCGAGCTCATGGTTGGGATAGGAATCTGTCTGCGGAAAAGCAGCGCGTTATCAGGGATAAGAATGGGATTGGTGATTTCTTTTCGCGATATACCTTTTACGACCTTGCTTTCAATGCGAGGCCTACGGAAATCGGCGGATTTCTCGGGAACCGGCAGCTACAGTATTGGGATGAAATTGTTTCGACACGCGAAAACAACTTTAAACGATTTCAGAATTGTATCGAGTCGAATGATGATTTTTTATCGCTTGATGTCCGACATATGGATGTTGTTTCGAATTTTGCGATGCCGGTGGTATGTCGGACACACGAGTCATTTGAAAAATATCGGAAACGATTTGAGAATGCCCAAGTTGAGATACGGCCCATCATCGCGGGAGATATGACAAAACAGCCTTTCTACAAGAAATACGTCACGAATGAATCGTTGTGTGAAAATGCCGATTTCATTCATAAGAACGGATTTTATTTCCCGAATAATCCAGAATTGACCGAAGAAGAAATTGCGTTATTATGTGACTTATTGCACAAATAGATATTCAAACGTATGAATAATAATGGTAAAAAGGTCGCGCTCATAACTGGAATAACCGGGCAAGATGGTTCGTATCTTGCGGAACTTCTGCTTGGAAAAGGCTATGAGGTGCACGGTATCGTTCGACGTGTCAGTACCTTTAATCGTGAAAGGATCGAACACCTCTTTCAAGATCCACACGAAAAAAAACACGATATTACACTTCATTATGGTGACATCACCGATTCGAGTTCATTGCATGGTATTGTCCGTCTCGTGAAGCCAGATGAGGTGTATCATTTGGGTGCACAAAGCCATGTTAGGGTCAGTTTTGATATGCCGGAATTTACCGGAGATGTGACCGGTATCGGTACGACGAAGCTACTCGAGGCGATCCGTCAGGAGAATCCGAAAACGAAATTCTATCAAGCCTCGTCATCTGAGATGTTTGGATTGGTGCAAGAAGTACCGCAAAAAGAGACGACCCCGTTTTATCCGCGTTCTCCGTATGGCGCTGCAAAGGTATACGCGTACTGGATGACGGTGAACTATCGGGAAAGTTACGGCATGTTCGCCTGCAATGGTATTTTGTTCAACCATGAATCACCGCGACGCGGAGAGAATTTCGTGACGCGGAAAATAACGATTGGTCTCGCCAATATCCTTTCCGGGAAAATGGAGAAATTGTATATGGGGAATTTGGATGCGAAACGGGATTGGGGATATGCGAAGGATTATGTGGAAGGTATGTGGCTGATGCTACAGCAGGAAAAGCCTAGCGATTATGTATTGGCAACCAACGAGACGCACACGATCCGGGAGTTCATCGAAGAGGCCTGCCGTTTGGCTGGCATTGATCTTCGGTGGGAAGGAACAGGCGCGGATGAGCGAGGTGTGGATGTGAAGACTGGCAAGACGATTATCGAGATCGATTCGAGATACTTTCGCCCTGCCGAGGTCGATCTGTTGATTGGGGATGCTTCGAAAGCCGCTCAAGAATTAGACTGGAGACCGCAGACTACCTTTACGGAGTTGGTGAAGATTATGATGGATGCGGACTTGAAACACGTCGGCTTAAGTCTTGATCCCGTCAAATAATTAGAGATGAACGGTATGGACGACAATTTCTGGATGGGTAAAAACGTTCTTGTGACGGGTGGAGCCGGGTTTATCGGGAGTTTTGTTGTGGAACAATTGATCGAGAAGGGTGCCTCGGTAACGATTACGACGTATTCGAAAAAAGAGTCGGTACGGAATATTGAGCACCTATTGCCGCAGTTGACCGTCCTCAATGGTGACTTGTTGGATTCGGATTTTGCACTGAAAGCGACGAGCGGGAAAGATGCCGTTTTTCATGTAGCATCATATAAAAAGAACATTGCGTTTCATCAGAAATTTCCAGCTGACATACTGAGGACGAATACGTTGCTTTCCATAAACATGCTCGACGCTGCCAGAAAATCTGGCGTCGAGCGGTTTCTTGTGGTAAGCTCCGGTATCGTATATGGCAGTGAATCAAAGTCACCGAACCTTGAAATCGATGGCTTTCTTGGTGATGTAGAGTCGGCACATTATGGATACGCTTGGTCGAAAAGATTTGGCGAGGTCTTAGCAAATGCGTATGCGAAACAGTCTGGAATGAAAATCGCCATCGCGAGACCATACAATGTTTTTGGTCCTCGTGATAACTTTGATAAAGAATCGGCACAGGTTATCCCGACATTCATCAACCGTATAGCGGGTCGGGAAAATCCGTTTACCATGTGGGGTGATGGTAATCAGGAGCGTTCTTTTCTTTATGTCGAGGATTTGGCTCGCGGATTGATTGATTTGACTGAGAAATATCCAGAGTGCGATCCGGTAAATTTCGGAACCGATGAGACAATAAAACTTAAAGACCTTGCGAAGATGATTATGGATCTTGAAGGTGTAGATTTGAAAGTTGAGTTTGATATCACTAAACCAGGAGGTCTTACAAAGCGGAATTGCGATAATACAAAGAGTTTCAATACTATCGAATTTATTCCTAAATATTTTTTGAAAGAAGGCCTTATGAAGACGATTGAATGGTATAAAAGTAACAGTATTAACGAATAAATGATATGATAAAGCGATATTTCACAAGCCTTTTTAGTGAAGCTGGCAATCATAATAATAAAAACATTATTGATCTATTACAAGTAAACAATCGTGCTACTTTTTGTGATCTTGGATGTGATGACGGATCATGGACAGAGGAATTGATAAAAAAAATCGGCACCCGTGATATATACGGTATCGAGATTGTAGATAGTCGTCGAAAATTAGCAGAAGAAAGGGGAATAAAGGCAAAGACAGGAGATCTTAATGAAGAATTCCCGTTTGAAGATGATTTTTTTGATGTTATACATTCAAACCAAACTATCGAGCATTTGTATGACACGACAAATTTTATTAAAGAAATAAAAAGAACATTAAAACCAGGTGGGTATGCTATAGTTTCTACTGAAAATGCGTCTTCTTGGCATAATATCTTTGCTCTGATGCTTGGTTGGCAAATGTTTAGTCTTACAAATATTGATTCAGAAAGAAGTGGCGTCGGAAACCCTTTATCTATACACCGTTTAGAACTAAATCCTCTCAAAACATGGGAGCACCAGAGAATTTTTGCTTATCGTGGATTGAAAGAAGTTTTTGAAGTCCAAGGATTTAAGGTAGAAAAAATTGTATGCAGTGGTTATTATCCATTTCCTTGGTGGTTTGCTAAGTTTGATCCGAGACATGGGCACTTTATTGCCATAAAAGTTAGGAAGCTACAGTAGTAGTATGAAGATAGGAATACTTATTGATCGTTTGAATGTTGGTGGTGTTGAAAAGATTGCCATCGAGCAAGTGCGGGCACTTCGTGATATCGGCGAAGACGCTATTTTGGTCGTGTTGCGTCGGAAGGCTGTTATTGAAGGCGCATTTTTAGATTTATTGGAAGGCGTTCCGGTCGAGTATCTTGATGACAAGTTACCAGCTTTTCTTTGTTATAGTTTTAATTTCCCAATCTTTCATTTCTTTGCGTCTTTTCATCTATCCTATCCGATTTTGATACCATGGACGTTAAAAAGAAATGAGTATGATTATATTATTTGTCACGGGACATATACCGCATTTAGTGCCATAATGATACGAAAAATAAAAAAGATTCCGTTCTCATGTTTTATTTGGGATCCGATTGGGTATATTTTACAAAGAGTGTATCGGGAGAAATTTCCGAAACCCATGTTATATTTCTTGTCTGGAATTGCAAATCGGATTGACAGGATGATTTTGGAAAATTCGGATAAAATTTTGGTTGGAGGAGATGCTCATAATGAGCATCTCCGTACATTGAAAGCAGATGTTGAGATAGTTGAGATACATCCTTCGGTACATCCAATTGTTAATAGCATTGGGAAAAGAGGATATGTATTGTTGGTTACTGCATGGAAACGTGGCAAGCATCCGGAATATATTTTTGAGTTATTAGAAAAGATTCCAGAAATGCAAATGAAGATGGTCGGAAAATGGATTGAAGATGCTTAGTATCTATCTCAAATCTTTTTTTAGGTGTATCCTTCCATCCAGAGGCTTTGTTAAAACAAAACTATGGAAAGAAAGATCTATCCGAGTGATATCACCCGGGAACAATTTGAAGCAATCCGACCACT